>Ga0207652_10000400_pt1 | contig 45246 bp, 41 predicted proteins | sample KBSC63BmetaG_FD_184334 | JGI IMG/M metagenome (GOLD analysis project Ga0207652, IMG submission 184334) | Corn rhizosphere microbial communities from Kellogg Biological Station, Michigan, USA - KBS C6-3B metaG (SPAdes) (version 2) | ecosystem: Host-associated > Plants > Roots > Rhizosphere ...
GAGCGCCTTGGTGAAGAAGCGCGCGTACATCAGGTGCAGGATCGCGTGCTCGACCCCGCCGATGTACTGGTCGACCGGCAGCCAGTGCGCGGCGGCGGCGCGGTCCCAGGCGGCCCGAGTGTTGTGGGGGTCGAGGTAGCGGATGAAGTACCAGGAGGAATCAACGAAGGTGTCCATCGTGTCGGTCTCGCGGCGGGCCGGCTCGCCGCAGCGCGGGCACTCGGTCGCGACCCAGTCCTCGGCCGCCGCCAGCGGACTGCGACCCTGCGGCGCGTAATCGTCGACCTCCGGCAACTCGACCGGCAGCTGCTCGTCGGGCACCGGCACCATCCCGCATTCCTCGCAGTAGACGATCGGGATCGGCGCGCCCCAGTAACGCTGGCGTGAGACCAGCCAGTCACGCAGGCGATAGTTGACGGCGGTCTCGCCGCGGCCTTCCTCGGCCAGCCAGGCGACGATCTCGGCGTAAGCCTCGCGGTTGCCCTTGCCGTCGAAACGACCCGAGCCGGTCATCGGCCCGTCGCCGGGGTAGGGCAGGCCGTCGTCGTCGCGGGCGCCCTCGGGGTCCTCACCCTCGATCACGCGGCGAATCGGCAGCTCGAAGGCCTTGGCGAAGGCGTAGTCGCGCTCGTCGTGGCCGGGGACCGCCATGATCGCGCCGGTGCCGTACTCCATCAGCACGTAGTCGGCGACGAACATCGGGATCTCCTCGCCGTTGACCGGGTTGACGACGCTGCGGCCAAGCGGCACCCCGGTCTTCTCGCGGTCCTCGGCGCCGCGGTCCTCACTCGACTCGCGGGCCGCCCGGTCGACGTACTCGCGCACCGCTCCCTCGGCCGGCGTGCCGGCGACGAGCCGCTCCAGCTCGGGGTGCTCGGGGGCGAGGACGAAGAAGGTGGCGCCGAAGAGCGTGTCGGGCCGGGTGGTGAAAACCGGGAAGTCGAGGCCAAGCTCCTCGCAGCGGAAGGTAACTTCCGCCCCCTCGGAGCGGCCGATCCAGTTGCGCTGCATCGTGATCACGTGCTCGGGCCAGGACTCCAACTGCTCGAAGTCGGCGAGCAGGCGCTCGGCGTAGTCGGTGATCTTGAAAAACCATTGCTCGAGCTTGCGCTGCACAACCTCGGTGCCACAGCGCTCGCAGCGGCCGTCGATGACCTGCTCGTTGGCGAGCACGGTGGCGTCCTTGGGGCACCACTGCACCGGCGCCTCGGTCCGATAGGCCAGCCCGTGTTCGAAGAGCCGCAGGAAGATCCACTGGGTCCAGCGGTAGTACTCGGGTGTGTGAGTCGCCAGCTCACGCGACCAGTCGATCGAGATGCCCCACTCGCGGAACTGGCGCTGGAAGGAGGCGATCGAGCGCTCGGTCGCGACCCGCGGCGGCTCGCCGGTTTTGATCGCGTTGTTCTCCGCCGGCAGGCCGAAGGAGTCGAAGCCCATCGGGTGGATCACCTCGAAGCCGCTGCGGCGACGGAAGTGGGCGATCGCGTCACCGACCGCGTAGCACTTGAGATGACCGACGTGGGGTTCGCCCGAGGGGTAGGGCAGCATCTCCAGCACGTAGGACTTCGGCTTGGTGTCGTCAAAGCCGGGCTGGCCGGGGTTGGCAACCTCCCAGGTCTTCTCCTCGGCCCAGACCTGCTGCCACTTGCGCTCGATCTCTTTCGGGTCGTAGCCGGCCATTGGGCGCGATCTTACGAGTGGTCTGAGCGGAGAGTCGGGTGCCCCTGCCGCGGCGCTGGGTTTTCGCCTCTCAGTGGCGCTCAGACCGCGGGCGAAAGAGCTTCCAGGATGTGCGGCCAGAGGTAGACCTCGATCGTGGCGGCAAGGACAAGCGCGGGGATAGCGATGAGGACCGTAACCAAGGTCGCCGCCAGCAGCTGACTCCACTCGCCGCGACGGCTGGCGATCAGCCAGGCCGCCAGCGGCAGGAAGAGCGCGGTGAGCTCGAGCAGCGCGTGCGGGAGGACGCTGAGCAGCAGGGTCGCGATCGAGAGGTGGAGCTGGTAAGCGATCGTCGAGCCCTGGAAGCCGAGGTAGAGGGCCTGGGTCGAGAGCGAGAAGAGGGTGACGGCGCAGACGAAGAGGATCGCCAGCTCGCCGGCCTTGACGTGGATCCAGCGCGAGATGCCACTGCGCTGGGCGGCCGCGATCGGCATCGAGGAACCGGCGATGAAGCCGGCGACACAGGCGGTCGCGTGCAGGGCGAGGACCAGCGAGTTGCGCCAGAGGATCGGCAGCAGGTCGCCGGGTTCCGAGGGTTCGGTCAAGCCCGGCAGGTGGATCGGCGTGAGGTCCGGCGTCAGCCGCCCGGCAACGACCCAGACCGCGGCCAGCAGCGCCAGCGCGATCGCCAAGCTGAGCGCCACCCAGGCCCGCAGCACGACCCAGTTGCGCTCCCTCCAGGCCTGAAGCGCCGCGCGCGTGTCCTCCATCCCGTGCGAGAAGACGTGGTTGTTGGCGGTGTTCATCGCTACCTCATCGGCAGCGCGACGGGGCTATTTGAGCGGGGCCGAGCCGGGCAAAGGGCTTTCCCCGCCGGCGGATCAGGATCTCTGCCCCCGCCGAGGCACGCTCCATGTAGTAGCCAAAGCGATTGCGGAAAAGGTGAGCGCCAACCTCCTCGTCGACAGTGGAGCTGAGGGGAATCGAACCCCTGACCTTTCGGATGCCATCCGAACGCTCTGCCAGCTGAGCTACAGCCCCGGGCAACTCGTACTTCGCCGCCCAGTTTAGCGCCGCCCGCTGGTTGTTCTTGGCCGGGCCCAGTCGCAGGGAGATCGTTCCTCGCCCAGTAACGAGGTCGACCGGAAGGAGATAACAGGAGTCCAGGTCACCGCAATAGACCGCGACGAGATCGATCTCCGAAGCGTCGTAGGTCGTAACCACATACCCCTGAGTGGGCGAGTGATAGCAGGACTTGAGCCTGACCTCGACCACCTCGCCGCGGCGACTCCCCCACTTGCACTGGACCCGGAACAAGCGCCCTCCAATGCCGAGCACTAGGTCGTAACGCTCGTGCTCGGTCAGCGGCTTGAGAACCGAGAGGCCGAGCCGAGCCGCCTCGGTCGCGATCGCGAGCTCGGCGACGTTGCCCTTGTGATTCGGGTTGTCCACCCGCCAATCTTTGGTGCGGAGAGCTTTAAAGCCAAGCCCGAGATGTGTCAATTCGCCCGCAAAAGAGCGACGAATTTCAAACAACTTGGGACTCGAGCACCTGAAAGCCGATTCCGGATCCCTGCAGCCGGGCGAGCAGGGCATCGCCCATCGCCGCGGCGGTCGTCACCTGGCCGGCGCTCTCGGGCAGCTCGTCGAAGGCGAGGCAGAGGCCGGACTCGGCCAGCATCTTCGAGGTCTCGCTGTAGCCGGGGTCGCCGCCGCTGACCTCGGTGACGACGCGCTTGCCGCCGCCCTCGCCGACGAAGGTGACCTTGAACCAGCTTTTGGCGCGGGTCTCCTCGCTCGGCCCCTCACCCGGAGAAGGGAAGGCCCTGAGCAGGAGCTTGCGGGTCGGCGGCAGTTGCGCCAACACCAGCGCCGCACCAATCCCGCCGGCGGTCAGTGCAACCGAGGAGAGATGCTTGGCGACGGCATAGTGGCCGTAGGTGAAGTCGGGCCCGTAGCGCTCCAGCGCGGCCGCGGAGCGGCGCACCACCGCTCCGTCGATCGTCGGCAGCGGCACCACCCAGCCGCCGAGATCACCGTCGCGGCGGGGGCGAGGCGGCGCGGAGCGGATCTTCCTGCCCGGCGGCCGCCGCTCGAGCCGGCGCCGGTGTCGCGCTGCGCTCACCGTCTGGCGCGCGCGGGCAAAGCCCGTGATCGTCGAGGAGAACGTCCCGCCCGAGAACTCGGCCCCGGTTCGCACGTAGCCATCGACCGTCAGCGGCACGCCCTCGGGCAGCTGACTGACGGTGAAGTAGGCGCCAAGGTCATGCGGGATCGAGTCGAAGCCGCAGCAGTGCACGAGCCGCGCGCCGCTGGCACAAGCCTTCTCGTGGTAGCCGAGCCACATCCTGTCGACAAACTCGGGCTCGCCGGTGAGGTCGACGTAGTCGGTCCCGGCCGCGGCGCAGGCGGCGACCAGCGGCTCGCCGTAGAGCGCGTAGGGGCCGACCGTGGTGACGAGGACCCTGGCGGACTCGGCGACTTTTGCCAGCGCGGGGGCATCGGCGGCATTGGCGACCAGCAGGTCGGGTCGGGAGACCCCCCGTCCAAGAAGGGTCTCCAGCGAAGAACGGACCGCCTCGAGCTTGCCCCGATCGCGCCCGACGATAGCCCAGCGCAATCCCTCGGGACCCCGCGCGGCGAGGTAGCGAGCGGTCAGTCCACCGGTGAAACCGGTCGCGCCAAAGAGCGCCAGGTCATATTGCCGCTCGGAGGTCACGGCCTCATTCTGTCGCAGAGCGTGCGTACCTTAACCGCGTGGGTATAAAGGCTCCATGAAGCCTCGGCAGCAACAGGCGCGGGCGAGAGCTGGGCCGCCGACCGCCGACCGGTCGGCGGGCCGACGGTCCGCGCTCGGCTCTTCCGTCTCAGAGAGCCGCCGCAACCACCTGCTCAGCATCACCGACTCCGCGCTTGGCTACATGTCCCTCGAGGACATGCTCTCCGAGTTGCTCGAGCGAATTCGCGGCGCACTCGAGGTCGACACCGCGGCGGTGCTGCTGCTCGACGAGGACCGCGGAGTCCTCCTCGCGCGCGCCGCACGGGGGCTGGAGGAGGAGGTACGCCAGGGCGTGCAGGTGCCGCTGGCCAGCGGTTTCGCGGGCCGCGTCGCCGCCGAGGCGCGGCCGATCATCATCGACCTCGATCACGCCGAGGTCGTCAACCCCATCCTCCGGCAAAAGGGCATCCGCTCGATGCTGGGCGTCCCACTCCACGTCGAGCAGCGCGTGATCGGCGTCATGCACATCGGGACGCTCGTCCAGCGTGATTTCGACGAGGACGACGTGACGCTGCTGCAACTCGCCGCCGATCGCGCCGCGCTCGCGATCGACCACGCCCGCATCTCCGAGCAGCGTGCCGTCACTGAGATCATGCAGCGCACGCTTCTACCAGACGCGCTGCCGGAGATACCCGGGCTGCGCTTCAGCGTCAAGTACCTGCCGGCCGGCGCCGGGATCAAGATCGGTGGGGACTGGTACGACGTCTTCCAGCTCGCCGACGGAAACCTCGCGTTCGTGATCGGCGACGTGGTCGGCCGCGGCGTGCTGGCCGCCTCGGTGATGGCGGAGATCCGCACCGCCCTACGCGCGTACATGATGCAGGGGCACAAGCTCACCCGAGTCGTCGCGATGCTGAACGATCTGCTCGTCTCGATGGGCCGCAGTCGCGGAGCCACTCTCTCGATCCTCGCGCTCGATCCCGAGGCCGAAGAGCTGGAGGTGGTCACCGCCGGGCACCTACCTCCCCTGCTGATCGAGCCAAACGGCCGCACCCGACTGCTCGAGCAAAGGCACGGCCTGCCGGTCGGCGTGCGCGCGGGACACGACTACCAGTCCTCCTCCTACCCGTTCCCCACGGGCAGCCGGCTGCTGCTCTACACCGACGGCCTGATCGAGCGGCGCAACGAGTCGATAGACGCCGGCCTCCAACGGCTGACACTCGCCGCCGAGGCGGCCGCGCAACGTCCCGACTCCCCTCTTGCCGACGGCGTGTACCGCGCGCTTCTGGACGAGACCCCGCTCGAGGACGACGTGGCGCTCCTCGCGATCGAGACCATGCCGCTGGGTAACACCCTGGAGATGACTCTCCCGGCGCGCCCCAACGTCCTCAGCGGGCTGCGCAAGACGCTGGGTCGCTGGCTCCACGCCGCCGGCGCCGACGAAAACGAGCTATTCGACATAGCCCTCTCCACCTCCGAGGCCGCCGCCAACGCGATCGAGCATGCCTACGGCGGTCGCGAAGCCACCTTCACCGTGCGCTGCGAGCGCAACGGCAAGCAGGTCACTATCGCCGTGCGCGACAACGGCCGCTGGCGCACCACCCGGCCGCCCGGTGGAGGGCGGGGGCTTGAGATCATGCGCGCCCTGCTCGACAGCGTCGAGGTCGACAGCGACGAGGAAGGAACCACCGTGAAGATGACCAAGGAACTCTCCCGCCAGGCATGAGCTCCCTGAGAATCGAGCAGATCGACGGGCAGCCAGTCGCCCACGTCAGTGAAGACATCGACGCCGCGAACGCCGCGACGATCCAGCAGCAACTCGCCGAGGCGCTCGAACCAGACGCTCTGAGCCTCATCATCGACCTCAGCGAGACGCGCTACGTCGACAGCGCCGGCATCGACATGCTGCTGCGGCTCAGCGATCGCCTCGATTACCGCCGCGCCCGGCTGGTCCTCGTGATTCCCGATTCCTCCCAGCTGAAGCGCCTCGCCGCGATCGTCGGCATGCCCCAGGCGGTCGCCATCCATCCATCCGTCCCCGATGCGCTGGGGGAAGCGACAAGGTCGCGAGCACGTTCCACGCCTGACTAGAGTCTCCGGCAGATGTGGCTCTCGCGCCTAGCGGTTGACCTCACGCCGCTGCGTGAATCACGCGATTTTCGCCTCCTCACCGCCGGTTCGTTGATCACCGGGCTTGGCACTCAGGCAACCCTGGTCGCGCTGCCCTACCAGGTCTACGTCACGACCGGCTCGGCCTTTCTCACCGGGCTGCTCGGGGCCGCCGAGCTGGGCCCGCTGATCGTCGCCTCACTCTTCGGCGGCGCGCTGGCCGACCGCTTCGACCGGCGCACGATGCTGCTCCTCTGCCAGTTGGCGCTGGTCGGGCTCGCCGCAGCGCTGGCGCTGGCCGCCTACGAGGGCAGTCCCGCGGTCTGGCTGCTCTTCGTTTTGGCGGGCCTGACCGCCGGCGCTTCCTCGGTCGAGCGGGTCGTGCGGGCGGCGATCGTCCCCAACGTCGTGCGGCCCGAGCAGCTGCGAGCTGGGCTCTCGGTCACCTATGGGCTCTACCAGCTGACCCAGGTGGTGGGCCCGGGCGTGGGCGGTCTGCTGATCGCCGGCTTCGGGATCGGCACCCCCTACGCCGTCGATGCCTTCAGCTGCCTGGGCATGGCCGCCGCGGCGGCGGCGATGTCGGCGCAGCCGCCGGCCGGGGTCGAGGAACACGAAGCGGTGCTGAGCTCGATCCGCAGCGGGCTCTCCTTCGTCCTCAGCCTCAAGGCGCTGCTCGGCTCCTTCGTGATCGACCTCTCGGCGATGACCTTCGGCATGCCGCGGGCGCTCTTTCCGGTGCTCTCGGTCAGCGTCTTCGGTGCCGGGGCCGCCGGCACCGGGCTGCTCACCGCCGCCGTCGCCGCGGGCTCAACCGTCGCCGCGCTGACCACCGGCTGGCTGTACGGGGCGCGCTTCCTCGGCCGGATCGTGCTCGTCGCGGTCGCCGCCTGGGGCGCCTTCGTCGCTCTCGCCGGAGTCTCGGGCTCGCTCTGGGTCGCCGCCGCGCTCTTCAGCCTGGCCGGCGCGGCCGACAGCGTCAGTGCGGTCTGTCGCAGCACGATCTCCCAGACCCTCACGCCGGACCGGATGCGGGGCAGGATGAGCTCGGTCTTCAGCCTCGTCGTCGCCAGCGGTCCGCGACTTGGCGACATCGAGTCGGGCACCGTCGCGGCGCTGACCTCAGCCCAGTTCTCGGTCGTCTCCGGGGGTCTCGCCTGCCTGGCCTCGGTCGGCCTGATCGCCCTCGCCTTCCCACAGCTCGCCGCCTACGACGGCGACCGGGTCGGGGCCGGTGCCGTCGGCGCCGAGCAAACCGCTGAGGTTTAGCGGTTGCCCGCGGGCGCCACCGGATCGGCTCAGCCGAGCTTTTCCGCCAGCTCGATGATGATCCCCTCCGGGCCGCGGATATAGCAAAGCCGATAAATGTCTCGATAGCGCTCCACCTCGCCGACGAGCTCCGCGCCGTGGGCCCACAAGCCGGCCAGGGCGGCGTCGATGTCGTCGATCGCGAAGGTGAGATGGCGGATGCCGGGTGCGTTGGCCGGCGCTTGCGCGTCCCCATCCGGAACCGGCGGGGAGTGGAACTTCACCAGCTCGAGTTTTCCGTGACCGTCAGGGGTCTCCATCATCGCGAGCTCCGCCCGCACCCCCTCGAGCCCCACTATGCGGTCCACCCAATCGCCCTCGACTGACCCCGTACCCTGGCTCTTGAGTCCAAGCTCGGCGAAGAACGCGGTCGCGGCCGCGAGGTCATCGACCACGACGCCAACGTGATCCATGCGTTCGATCGCCATAGCGCCGAGGGTAGCGAGCCGCCGCCGCTGCGGCCGACCCTCCGACCGCGGGCGACCCTATTGTGGCCGCCCTTGTACGACGCCTCTCAGCACCCGATCGGCGGCGGAGCGCGTGCCCGATCGCTTCCGGATTGGCCCGATTCCCGACCCCTGCGCTCGTGGCAGGAAGAGGCGACCAGGGCCGTGCGGGCGCACTCGGCCACCAGCTTCCTGGCCTCGGCCACGCCGGCGGCCGGCAAGACCACGTTCGGCCTGCACATCGCCCACCGGATGCTGAGCGCCAAGTTCGTCTCGCGCGTCGTCGTGGCCGGCCCGACCACCCATATCTGCCGCCAGTGGGCCGCCGACGCGGGCCGCTACGGCATCGACCTCGAGCCGAACAGGCCAAACTCCGACGGGCCGGAGTCGACCGACTTTCACGGTGTCGCCGTCACCTACCAGACGATCGCGGCCGGGCCGGATACGCACCGCTCGGCCGCCGGGCGCCGGGCGACCCTGCTGATCGCCGACGAGCCCCACCACATGGGCGATCAGGCCGCCTGGGGCCTGCAGACCCGCAGGGCCTTCGACGGCGCTCGCTTCCGCCTGCTCCTTTCGGGCACGCCCTTCCGCTCCGACAACTCGGCCATTCCCTGGGTCACCTACGACGAGGAAGGGCTCAGCCGGGCCGACTACGCCTACGGTTATTCGCAAGCGCTGGTCGACCGGGTCTGCCGCCCGATCACCTTCCTGCCCTATGACGGCGAGATGGAGTGGATCTCAGATGGCCGGCTGCGCAGCGCCGACTTCGACCTTGTTCTGCCGGCGGCGGAGGCGGCCCGGCGCCTGCGAACGGCGCTCAGCCCGGAGGGCGAGTGGATGGGCGAGGTGCTGCGCGACGCCGATGCCAGGCTGAGCGAGGTGCGCGCCGGTGGGCACCCGGACGCGGGCGGCCTCGTCATCGCCTCCGATCAGGATCACGCGCGGGCGATCGCGGCCCGGCTCGGGTCGGTCTCGGGAGAGCAACCCGAGCTGGTGATGAGCGATGAGCCCGGCGCCAGCCGGCGCATCGCCGACTTCGCCTCCTCCGATCGGCGCTGGCTGGTCTCGGTCCTGATGGTCTCGGAGGGCGTCGACATCCCCCGCTTGCGGGTCGGCGTCTACGCGACGGCGGCCCGGACCGAGCTCTTCTTCCGCCAGGTGGTCGGTCGCTTCATCCGGACGATCCCGGGGCCGCGCCGCCAGATGAGCTACCTGCTGATGCCGGCCGACCCGCGGCTGAAGGCGCTCGCCCACGAGATCGAGCTGGAGCGCCGTCACGCGCTCGACCTCTCCCCGGACGCCGAGGAGGAAGAGATCGAGATCGAGGACCTCGATCCGGAGCGGCCCGAGCCGAACGGCGGCTTTGCCGCCTTGAGCTCGGGCGACGCCGAACTGGACGAGGCGATCATGAGCGAGACGGCACTGCAGCTCTTCCCGACCGACGACCCCAAGCCCAAGGCGAAGAAGGTGGCCGCCCCCGCAAGTCCTGAAGGCAACGCGGAGGACCTCGAACCCGCGCGGGAATCGGCCTATGCGGCCCGAGAGCGGCTGCGCGCCGAGCGCAGCCGCCTGGTCGCCGCCGTCGCCCGTCGCACCAACAAATCGCACCGGGAGGTTCAAGCCCGCATCAACCGTGCCACCCGGGCGCGCTCGGTCGCCAGCGCCAGCATCGAGCAACTTGAACGCGGCAATGCGATGCTGCGGCGCGAGCTGCGACGCTGAGTTGATCGCTTGATCCGACGGGCGATCGACCGCCTGGCGAAGCTCAGCCTTGGCCGTAGGCATTCTCGCGGGCCTTGCTCAGGACCTGCGCGAGATGCAGCGGCGCCGGTTGGCCGCAGTGTTCGATCTGCGAGCGGCAGCTGAAGCCGTCGGTGATCACCAGCGTGCCCGGCCCGGCCTCGCGGAGCGCCGGCATCAGCGCCCGCTCCGCCGCCTTGATCGAGATCTCGTAATGCTCACCGGCCTCATAGCCGAAGGAGCCGGCGAGGCCGCAGCAGCCGGAATCAAGCACCTCGGCGTCGACCCCGAGCCGCTCGAGTACGGCGAGGTCGCAATCGGTGTCGCTCGTCGCCTTCTGGTGGCAGTGCAGGTGAACGAGCGCCGGGCGCTCGAGGCGCGGCAGCTCGATCTGGTCTTCGCGAGCAAGGAACTCCCCGAGCGAGGAGGTCATCCGCGCCAGCCGCTTCGCCTGGGGGTCGTCCGGGAAGAGCGAGACCAGCTCGTCGCGGAACACCGCCCCGCAGCTCGGCTCGAGCGCGATCAGCGGCGTCCCCCGCTCGATCTCCCCGGCGAGCGCGGCGAGGACCTGCTGCAGCCGGCGGCGCGCCAGCCTCAGCATCCCGTAGTCATAGAGCGGCCGCCCGCAGCAGAGCGGCGACATCGGCACGACAACCTCGAGGCCGGCTGCCTCGAGCACCTCGACGGCGGCGATCGCGACCTCCGGATGGAAGTGGTTGTTGAAGGTGTCGGGCCAGAGCAGCACCCTGCCGGACGCGGGCGAGCGCCCGCCGGGGCGCGGACCGCGCGCCGCGAACCACGACTTGAAGGTGCGCCGGGAGAAGGCGGGCGGCTTGCGCTCCTCGGCGACGCCGACGGCCCGGCGGCCGAGCCGCCCGAGCGGTTCGCGCTGGAGCACGAGGTTGGCGATGCGCGGCAGGCGCGAGGCGAGGCGCGCCTCCCAGGGAATCAGGCCCAGCGCGTAGGCCTGGCGCGGGCGCGGGCGCCGCCGCCAGTAGTGGGAGAGGAACTCCGCCTTGTAGGTCGCCATGTCGACCCGGACCGGGCACTCGTGCTTGCAGCCCTTGCAGGCGAGGCAGAGGTCGAGCGCCTCCTTGACCTCCTCGTTGCGCCAGCCGCCCCGCAGCGAGTCGCTCCGCATCATCTCGAACAGCATCCGCGCCCGGCCGCGGGTCGAGTGCTTCTCCTCCAGCGTCACCTGATAGCTCGGGCACATCGTGCCGCTCTGGTCGCGGCAGGCGCCGACCCCGAAGCAGCGCTCGACCGCCTCACCGAAGCGGCCACCGTCTTCGGGAAAGCGAAAGGTCGTCGCCAGCTCGCGCGTGCGGTAGTCGGGGCCGGTGCGCAGGTCGGCGTCGAGCGGGTTGGGGTCGACGACCTTGCCCGGGTTCATCCTCCCCTCGGGGTCGAAGATCGCCTTGAACTCGGCGAAGGCCTCGACCAACTCGGCGCCGAACATGCGGTCGAGCAGCTCGGCGCGCGCCTGGCCGTCGCCGTGCTCGCCCGAGAGCGAGCCGCCGTACTTGCCGCCGACCAGCTCCGCCGCGTCTTCCATGAAGGCGCGGTAGTTGGCGACGCCCTCGGGGGTGAGGAAGTCCCAGTCGATCCGGGTGTGGACGCAGCCGTGGCCGACGTGGCCGAAGAAGGCGGAGACCTTGCGCCCGTGCTTGTCGCAGAGCGCCTCGAGGTCGCGCAGGTACTCGCCGGTGCGCTCGGGCGGCACCGCGGCGTCCTCCCAGCTCGGCCAGCCCGGGTGCTCGCCCGGCACCTTCGAGTTGCCGACGCCGCCCTCGCGGATCTCCCAGACCTGTTTGATCTCCTTCGCGTCCTCATAAAGCTTCGTGCCGAGCGCCGGCCTCCCGCCCTTGCTGTTTTCAAGCGCCGCCAGCATCTCCTCGGCCTGCTCATTCGCCTTCGCTTCGCTGTCGGCGCCGAACTCGACCAGCAACCAGGCGTCGCCGGCGGGGAGCAGCTCGGGATGGCGCTTGAAGCCCTTGCGCAGCTCGTTGTCGAGCAGGCGGCGGTCGAAGGTCTCCAGCGCGATCGGCTCGAACTCCATGATCCGCGGCACCTGATCCGCCGCGGTCGGCGGGTCCTCGTATCCGAGCAGGACGAGCGAGCGGCGCTGGGGGCTGGGGATCAGTTTGCACTCGGCCTCGAGCACCAGCGCGCAGGTCGCCTCGGTGCCGACCAGCGCGGCGGCGAGGTTGAAGCCGTGCTCGGGCAGGAGGCGCTCGAGGTTGAAGCCGGAGACGCGGCGCGGGATATCGGGAAAGCGCTCGCGGATCAGCGCGGCATAGCGGTCGCGCAGGTCGCGCAGGCGCGCGTAGATCTCCCCCTCGCGGCCGCCGCAGGAGACCGTCCGCGCGATCTCCTCCTCCTCGACGCTGCTCGGCAGGCGCAGGCGGGTTCCGTCATAGAGGACGACCTCGAGGGCCTCGATGTTGTCGGCGGTGACGCCGGCGATGATCGAGTGGGTCCCACACGAGTTGTTGCCGATCATGCCGCCGAGGGTGCAGCGGCTGTGGGTCGCCGGGTCGGGGCCGAAGGTGAGGTCGTGCTCCTCGGCGGCGTCGCGCAGGTCGTCGAGGACGAGGCCCGGTTGGACGCGCGCCCGCCGGCGAGCCGGGTCGAGCTCGAGCAGCTCGTTCATGTACTTGGAGAAATCGATCATCACCGCTTCGTTGACGGTCTGCCCGGCGAGGCCGGTACCGCAGCCGCGGGCGCCGATCGGGGCACCGTGACGGCGACAGATCTCCAGCGTGGCGAGGACGTCCTCGGCGCGGCGCGGGACGACGACGCCGATCGGGACCTGGCGGTAGACCGAGGCGTCGTTGGCGTAGAGGGCACGGCTGCCCGGCGAGAAGCGGACCTCGCCGCGGACCTCGCGGGAGAGCTCGAGCGCCAGCCGCCGGTCGTCGCTCACCCGAGCTTTTCCTTGACCCGCGCGAGGACCCCGTAGGGGCTGGCGGGCTCGCTCAGCTCTTCGCGCATCTGGCGGCCGATCGTCAGCCCGATCCGTCCTCGCCCCTCCTCGCCGCGACGCAGCGCGTCGTACATCTTCTTCGCCTGTTCGGGGGTGATCTTGGGCGGCAGGGGTGGCTCGTTCTGGTCGACGACCGCCTCGACGACGACCGGCCCCGGCGTCGCCAGCGCCTCGCGCAGCTGGCCCGCGCAGGCGCCCGGGTCCTCGATGCGCAGGGCGGTCGCTCCGCAGCCCTCGGCGACCTTGACGAAGTCGACCGGGGCGAAGTCGACCCCGTACTCGGGGTTGCCGAGGAAGGCCATCTGCTCCCACTTGATCAACCCGAGCGAGTCGTTCTTGAAGCAGATCACCTTGACCGCCAGCTCGTGCTGGATCAGCGTCGCCAGATCGCCCATCTGCATGGTCAGGGAGCCATCGCCGGTGAAGGCGATGACCTGGCGGTCCGGGTAGGCGGCCTGGGCGCCGATCGCGTAGGGCAGCGCCGCCGCCATCGAGCAGTTGGTGCCGCTGAAGGCGAAGCGCTGCTTGCCGCGCAGCCTCATCTGGGTGACCCAGTAGGTGACCTGGCCCGAGTCCCCGCAGACGATCGCGTCCTCGGCGAGGGCCTCGGCCAGATGCCAGGCGACGACCTGCGGGCGCATCGGCACGTCCTCGCGGGTGCCGCGCTGCTCCATCAGGCTCCACCACTCGCGCACCCCCGCCTGCGCCTGCTCGAGGAAGGAGCGGTCCTCGTTGCGGCGCAGGTGCGGCAGCAGCGCCGCGAGCGTCGCCCTGGCGTCGCCGACGAGGCCGACGTCGGCGGGGTAGCGGAGGCCGATCCGCTCCGGCGCGTCGTCGATCTGCACGCAGGCCGCCTGGCCGGGTTCGGGCCAGAACTCGATGTAGGGCATGCTCGAGCCGACGACGAGTAGGCCGTCGCACCCTTCCATCGCCTCCTGCGTCGGGCGGGTGCCGATCACGCCGATGCCGCCGGTGACCGAGGGGTGGTCATCCGGCACGCAGTCCTTGCCGAGCGAGGCCTTGGCGATCGGCGCGCCGAGCGCCTCGGAGACCGCCAGCAGCTCCTCGCCCGCCCCGCGGGCGCCCTGGCCGGCGAGGATCGCCGGCCTCGCGCAGCGCGACAGCAGCTCGGCGGCGCGCTTCAGCTCCTCCTCGCCGGGGGTGCGGACGGGCGCTGCGTAGGCCGTCGTCGTGTGGCCGGGAACGTTGCGCTTGTAGCGCATCAGGTCTTCGGCTTCGGCGGTCTGGTAGTCGATCGGGAAGGCGAGGTGGACCGGCGCCCGCCGCGAGAGCGCGGTGCGGCAGGCCAGGTCGAGCACGTTCTCGATGTGCTCGGGGCCCATGATCCGCTGGTTGTAGACGGCGAGGTTGGAGTAGAGGTAGTCGGTGTCGAAGTCCTGCAGGTAGTGCGTGCCGATCAGGTCGTGGTAGGTCATGCCGGTGATCGCCAGCAGCGGCGCGCCCTCCATCCGCGCGTCGAGCAGGCCGTTGGCGAGGTGGATCGCGCCGGGGCCGGCGGTGGAGAAGCAGACGCCGAGCTTGCCGGTGAAGCGAGCGTAGCCAACCGCGGCCATCGCCCCCACCTCCTCGTGGCGGACGTGTACGTAGCGGATCCGCTCGTGGCGCTTGCGCAGCGCCTCCATCAATCCGTTGATGCCGTCGCCCGGCAGGCCGAAGACGGTGTCAACCCCCCAATCCATCAGTCGTTCGACGAGGAGGTCCGAGGCGGTTTCGGTCATTGCGGCTCCTTGCGGCGGTTGGCGATCGGGGTTTCAGTCCCCCGCGGTGGGAGCGGTCACACCCGCCCGGTCAGCTATCTGACATGGGCCTGGCGCAGGCGATGCAACGGCGCGATGCTGAGCAGGGCGGCGATGCCGGCGATCCACCAGGCGGCCGCGTAGCCTTCGGTCGAGGCGAAGATCGGTTTGCAGAGGGAGATCACGAGGCCGGCCAGGAGCGGCCCGAGCATCACCCCAAGGCCGCGGCTGACGCTGTAGAGGCCGGTGAGCGCGCCGTGCTCGTCGTCGGGCATCAGCGGCATCAGGAGCGAGTAGGGCAGGCTCATCAGCATGCCCCCGCAGAGGGCGATGAGGAGCACCGCCGGCAGGACCGCGGCCGGCGTCGTTGTGACCGCGGGCACCAGCAGGCAGAGGCCGTAGACCCAGAGGCCGGCCTCGACGACGCGGGCGCGATCGCAGCGGTCGCCCAGCCAGCCGCTGCCGAGGGCGCCGAGGAGCACGATCACGGCGACCGCGCCGATGATCAGCGAGGCTTGGTCGAGGCTGTAGCCGAGACCGGCCGTCACGTAGAGGACGACGAAGGTCTTGATCGCGCCAAGCGTCAGCTCCCAGAGGGCGTTGGCCAGCAGGTAGAGGCGCAGGTCGGGGCGCTCGCCGAGCAGCGCCCACACATGGCGGAAAGGACGCGGCGGCCCGCCCCGGCGCGCGCCCGAACGGCGGACCCGAGCGGCGTAGCCCCGGCGCAGCAGAAGGACGACGAAGACGGTGAGGCTGAGCACGAGCAGACCCGCCGCCGCGACGAAGGGAAGGAAGTCGGCGCGGGCAAGCAGGAAGCCGCCACCGAGCAGGGCCAACCCGGTGCCGAGGCCGCGCCAGACGGCCTGCACGCTCTGCGAGCGGCCCGCGACCTCGTCGCCGACGAGGTCGGGGTAGAGAGCCCGGTAGGGCGCGTAAGCCATGAAGTAACCGAAGAAGAAGAGGGCGATCAAGCCCCCCGTCAGCGCCACCGAGCCGACGAACCCCACCAGGCAGAGACAGGTGAGCATCAGCGGCGTGCCGATGATGATGAAGGGCAGTCGCCCGCCGATCCGCGTGCGCAGGCGGTCGGAGCGATCGCCGACCAGCACCGGCACCCAGAGCGCCATCAGGCCCTCGGCGCCGATGATCGTGCCGATCACCACGGTCGAGGCCCGCTGCTGGCGGACGAGCACCGGCAGGTAGGTGGAGACCGAGGTGATCGCCAGGGCCATGCCGAAGGCCGGCAGGCCGAGCAGCAGCACCCGGCGGCGCTCTCGCCGGCTCATTCCACCCGCTCCTCCGAGAGCGCCGCGGCGGCGACGTCGGCGGGATAGGTGCGGCGGGCGTAAAGCAGGATCAGGCCCGCACCGCAGAGCGGCGCGAGCATGATCAGGAAGCTCAATCGCAGGCCCTCTCCGTGACCACCGCCGAGCGCCCCCGCGAGCCAGCCGAAGAGCAGCGGCGCCGTGGTCACCGCGAGCGACCGCAGGACGGTGCGAATGGCCTCCGCCCGGCCCCAGAGCGATGCCGGCACCACGTCCAGGCGAGCGGCGTCGAGCGGCGGGTTGCCACAGGTGAGCGCCGCGGTGCCGGCGACGAATAGCGGCATCGCGACAGCAAGCGGCCAGGCGCCGAGGAAGGGCAGGAAGGCGATGCCGGCGGCCACGCCGAAAGCCGCCGCGGGGACGAGAACGCGGGCGTCCAGGCGACCCCGCGCCAGCATGCGGTCGGCGAGGCGACCGCCGATTTGCACCCCGGCCAGGGCGCCGACGCCGAGCAGGGTCAGCATCGTCGTCGCGGCCGGCTGTGAGAGGCCGTACTCGCGACGGAGGAAAATCACGCCGAAGGTCTCCACTCCCGCGAGGAACAGATATCCCGTCGCCGAGACGGCAATCAAGATCACGTTGGTGCGCACACGCAGCACGTAGGCGACCGCCTGTCGCAGCGAAAGCTGCGCCGCGCCACCGCGCACGACCGCGGCCCGGCGCGGGCGCACGCCCTGGCGGCTGGCGACCCGTTGCGCCAGGCGCCTGCCATGCGCCGTGGCTCTCCCCCCGCGGGCCGGCTCGGGCAGGCAGCGAAGCAGCGCCCAGGCGAGCGCGATCGCCGGCGGCGCGAGGACCCAGAAGGCCCAGCGCCAGGAGAGCAGGCCGGCGACGTTGCCGCTGACGAGGAAGCCGAAGCCGGCGCCGACCAGCTCGCCGCTGAGCACGTAGCCGTAGACGCGAGCACGTTCGGCGCTGGGGAAGAGGTCGCCCATCAGCGAGGCCAGGAGCGGGCCGGCGGCGGCCACCACCACGCCGAGCAGAACCCGGCAGGCGAGCAGTGTGGTGAAGGAGCCGGCGAACCCGGAGGCGAGCATGGCCACCGCCCAGAGTCCCACCGAGGCGACCAGCAGGCGCACCCGCGGCAGGCGATCGGCGAGCACCCCGAAGGGCAGCGTCGCGGCGGCGGCGAAGACGGAGGCGACGGCGGCGAGCAGACCGAGCTGGAAGTGGTCGATGCCGAGCGCCCCCTCGAGCGGGCCGCCAACCGCGCCGACGGTCGCCAGGTCAGCGCTCTGCAGGGCGAGCACCGCGGCGAGCAGACCGATCGTCCGCGCCCGCCGCGCCGCGCCCGCCGCCGGCGACGGCCCCGCTTGCCGCTCACGGGGCCGCTCGCCCGCGCTCAGCGAGGCCGGAGCCGGAGGGGCCTCACTGGCCCATTCGAACACCGGGCTCGGCGTGTTCGTACTCGATCGGCAGCGTCACGCGGGTGCCGGGCACGTTGGCCTCCCGCTCCATCTTGCCGAGCGGCAACACGACCTTGCCCCAGGCCCCCTCGAGCATCATCGCCCCGGCCGTGTACGTGGCCGCGGCCGCGGAGCCGATCAGGATCCAGCCACCGGCGACTTCCCACCAGTGGATACCGGTCAGGTAGTGGACGGCGAGGAATGCGGCACCGACGGTCAGGGAGGCGAGCGTCGCGAGCAGGCCGATGCTCTCGGCGACCGCGGCGGCCGTCCCCAGCGCGGTGATCGCCGTCAGGGCCAGGAACCAGAACCCGAGCTCGGGGAAGGAGCCGGTGGGAATCGTGTAGACGCCCACGGCAACCAGCAGGTTGAGGAGCCCGTAGGCGAGCCAGAACGAGCCCCACATGCCGTGCATCGCCGTGGCGACGCCGTCACGTGCCTTGAAGGCCCACATCCCGGCGAGGAACTGGGCGAGGCCGCCGAACATCGCCGCGAACGGGAACAGGAACGCCGGCGATTCCGGCGTGCCGTACCAGCCCGCGAGGTGGGCGGCGACGATGAAGGTGGCGCCGGCGAACCCAAACAGGCCGAGGATCGAGGGGGCGGCGATCGGCTGCAGCATCACCCGCGTGTGCTCGCGTATCTCAGCCAGCTCGCCGTGGCCGTTTCCACGTGCTGCTTCCATGTCTTACCTCCTTTGCGTTTGTCTCTCATTCCGCGGCTACCCGCTCTGAGGCCCTCCTCCCGGCACTGGTCAGCTGACGGACATGGAGCGGCTGAGCACCCCTGTCTCCCTCCTCGAGCAGGGCATCGGCCAGGGTCAGGGCCAGCGGAAGTCCGGCGCCCCGCAATGCGGCCCTGGCGCACAGCCGCGCGGCCTGCTGCTCACCGGTCCAGCTCAGGAGCAGGCGCTGAACCCGGCCCCGGGACACCCCCAGCCGCTCGCCCCAGGCAAGGCAAAGCCGCGCTCGCCTGGTCCTCAGCGCCCTCGGGCCGCGGCTGCCGACGATCGCGGAGCCATAGGGGAGAAGCTCCTGGCGCCGGTCGTCCTCGAGCTCGTCGTTGAGCGTGCGCATGAACGAGGCGATCACCGGGCAGACGGAGCGCGGATGGTCGCTGAAGCGCTCGCCCGCCAGCATCGAGGCCAGCTCGACGACGCACGCCCCCTTCTCGGGAGAGGAGTGCTTGCCGGGACTCAACTTGACGGTCTGGTGGCTCACCGGCAACGCCGGGATACTTCGAGTGGCCATGGGGTCTCCTTCCCTTGTCCTTTGCAGCGCTTGTAGCTGTTCGTTCCACGCCCGCCGCCCCGACAAACCGACCCTGTCCGCCCGATGACCCCCCCCGGCACACGTCCGCCGCCATCGAAGACCATGCTCCGGCCCCGGAGGCATGTCGGCGAGCCCGGTCGAGAGATGTGTCAGAGCTATGACCACGGCGACCGGGCGAATGGCGGCGTGACGGTAGGGAGATCAGGCGGGCGGGTAGTTGGTCAGAGTGAAGACAATCCCCGTCCTGCGCCTCGATCCCGACCTCGGCGCCGGCATCGACCCGCGCCGGTGGGACCTCGCCCAGCGGGCCTGCCTGGCGCGGGCGCTGGAGATTCCGCACGGCCCCTGGGACGCCGACGCCGTGAGGAGCGAGAACGGGGGCTCCGGATTCGGCCTCCTGGTCGTCTCCGGTGTCCTCACCCGCCGCGTCGTCCAGAACGAGTGCCACGGCGCCGAGCTGATCGGTCCCGGGGATCTGCTGCGGCCGTGGGACCCGGTCGGCGACTGGGCCAGCATTCCGACCGAATCGAGCTGGCTCGCGATCGAGCCGGCGCGGGTCGCGATCCTGGACGGCGAGTTCGTCCGCCGCGCCGCGCCGTTCCCCGAGATCGCGCTTGCCCTGATTCGCCGCGGGCTGCTCCGCTCCCGCTACCTGGCGACGCTGATCGCGATCATCAGCCAGCGCCGTATCGAGAGTCGCCTCAGCATGCTCTTCTGGCATCTCGCCGACCGATTCGGGCAGGTGCGGGGTGAGTGGGTCAGCGTCCCGGTGCCGCTGACCCACCGGCTGCTCAGCGAGTTGGTGGCCGCTCGGCGGCCGTCGGTGACGACCGCACTCTCCCGCCTGCAGGAGCAGGGGGTGCTGCGGCGCGAGGGCTCCGGCTGGCTGCTGCGCGGCCCAGCCCCGGCCACCCACCGAGAGCCGCGGCTCGAGAGCGAGGACCTCGCGCTGCCGCTGTGACGAACCAGCCCGGCGGCCGGTCGGGGCGAAAGTCGTCTCAAAATGTTTGAGCAGCTCCGGTTCTGCATATTCAACGCATAGGCATGGCGAAGGAGCTGACCATCGGCGAAGCGGCGAAGCGCCTGGGCGTCAGCGCTGACACATTGCGGCGCTGGGACAAGGCGGGCACGCTGCGAACCACGCGGGACGCCCGCAACCGCCGCCTGGTCCCGATCGAGGAGGTTGAGCGGCTCGGCGCGGCGCCGGCTCGCCATGCGGCCGGCGACTCGTTCTCCGCCCGTAACCGCTTCGCCGGAACCGTGCGCTCGATCGAGGTGGACGGCGTGATGGCGCTGGTCGAGATCGAGGCGGGGCCGCACCTGATCACCGCCGCGATCACGCGCGATGCCGTCGAGGAGCTCGGCCTGGCCCCGGGACTGAGCGCCACGGCGACGATCAAGGCGACCTCGGTGATGGTCCAGCGGGGGCCATGAGGTGCGCCGCCCGCCGCTCGCCCGATTCGCGACGGCCGCCCTCATTGTCGCGATGGCCACGGCTTCGTTCATGGCGCTCTGCGGCAGCGGCGGCGGCTCCACGCTGACCGTCCTCGCGGCCTCTTCGCTGACCGGGCCGCTGAGCGAATACGCGAGGGAGTCCGGGGGTGCGGGCGCACGCACCTCCTTCGCCGGCTCCGACCAGCTGGCGGCTCAGATCCGCCAGGGCGCGCCGGCGGACGTCCTCGCCTCGGCCGACACCGAATACCCGCGGCGGCTCCACCGCGAAGGCTTGGTCGGAAAGCCGCACGTGTTCGCCCGCAACCTCCTGGTGGTGATCGTCCCCCAGGATGGGAACGTCGACTCGCTCTCCGGGCTCGCCAAGCCAGGGGTCAAGATCGCGATCGGCGATCGCAGCGTGCCCGTGGGCGAGTACACCCGCGTCGTACTCTCCCGCCTGCCGGCCGGCGAGCGGCGCGGCATCCTCGCCAACGTTCGCTCCGAAGAGCCGGAGGTCAGCTCGGTCGTGGCAAAGGTCACCGACGGCGCCGCCGACGCGGGCTTCGTCTACGCCACCGACGCCAGGGTCGCGGCCGGCGAAGTGCGCGCGATTCGCCTGCCAGGGCACCTGCAACCGGAGGTCGCTTACGCGGCCGCGGTCGTGCGCGACAGTCCCCATCCGGCCGCGGCGCGGCGCTATCTCGCCGGCCTGCTGTCCGGCGCCGGTGCCAAGGCGCTGCGACGGGCCGGCTTCCTGGCGCCGTGAGGTTGCGCTCCCCCTTCGGCCTGCTCTCGGCGCTGGCGCTGGCGCTGGCCGTCGCCTTCTTCGTCCTGCCGATAGTCGCGATCTTCGCCGACGTCAGTCCCGCCCGCCTCGTCGCGGCGCTGGGCGAAGAGAGCGCGCGGGAAGCGCTCTGGCTGAGCCTGCGCACGACCGCGATCGCGATGGCGATCGTGCTCGTCCTCGGCACCCCCGCCGCCTACCTGCTGGGAAGGCGGCGGTTCCGTGGTCGCGCCATCCTGATCACGGCGATCGAGCTGCCCCTGGTCGTTCCGCCTGCCGTCGCCGGGATCGGGCTGCTCGCCGCCTTCGGCCCTCATGGCATCCTCGGCGGCGCCGTTCACGGCGCCGGGGCCGAACTCGTCTTCGAGACCGCCGGCGTGGTGGTTGCCCTGACCTTCGTCTCGGCGCCCTTTTACCTGCGCCAGGCGATCACGGCTTTCGGCGCGCTCGACCGGCGCCCACTGGAAGCCGCGCGCACGCTCGGCGCCGGCCCCTTTCGCGCTTTCGCCACGGTGGCGCTGCCGACCGCGCGCGAGGGGCTTGCCTCCGGACTTGCCCTGGCCTGGGGACGCGCCCTCGGCGAGTTCGGCGCCACGCTGCTCTTCGCCGGCTCCCTCCCCGGCGTCACGCAGACCGCGCCCCTGGCGATCTTCGCCGAGTTCAGCCGACCCGGGGGCTTCGTTGCCGCCCTGGCGCTGTCGGCCGTGCTGATCTCGGTGGCGGCGGCACTGCTGCTGGCGACGAAGCTGCTTGGCGGGGTCGGGTCCGTCGGGACGGAGGGGGCGCGGTGAGCGGCGGCCGCCTCGAGTTGGAGGCGTCCTTGCCGCTGCGCGATTTCACGCTCGAGGTCTCGCTCGCGGTCGCGCCCGGCGAGCGGCTGGCGCTGATGGGGCGCTCGGGGGCCGGCAAGACCAGCATCCTGCGTATAGCCGCCGGCCTTATGGGCCCGCGCTCCGGGCGCGTCTCGCTGGGCCGGGAAACCTGGCTCGACACCGGCGCCGGCATCGACCTCCCGCCCGAGCGGAGGCGCTGCGGGCTGCTCTTCCAGGAATACGCGCTCTTCGCCGCGATGAGCGCCTGGCGCAACGTCGCCTACGCGCTGCGCGGGCGGCGCGGCGACCAGCGGCGGCGGGCGGTGGGGCTGCTCGAGCGCTTCGGCATCGGCCACCTGGGCGAGGCGATGCCCGCCGATCTCTCCGGCGGCGAGCGCCAGCGCGTCGCCCTCGCCCGCGCGCTCGCGGCCGAGCCCCGGGCGTTGCTGCTCGACGAGCCGCTGGCGGCACTCGACCCCGCCACGCGGGAGGGAGCGGGGCGCGAGCTGGACGCCCTGCTGGCGGCGATGGAGATCCCGGTCGTGATCGTCACCCACTCGGCCGCGGAGGCCTCACGGCTCGCCGACCGCACGGCGGTGATCGAGCAGGGGCGGCTCACGGCGACGGGCTAGCGAGCAAGCCCTCCGCGTGCCGCAGGTGGTCGTCGTCGTGAGGACCCAGCGCTCGAGTCCCGCCGCGCTCAGCCCGCCGGCGGAGAGGACAGCAGCGGCCGCTCGCCATCGCTCTCCCCCGCCGCGCTCACCTCAGCTGACCGTGACCCGCCCTGGCTCGCCCGCGACCAGCGTGCCGATATGGGCGCCCGCGGCCGCGGCACCGGCCGGCACCGCCGCCAGCAGCCCGCCCGAGGTCATCGCGTCGCAGAGCAGGAGGCGGCGCTCGGCCGAGACCCCGGGCGACCACGCGGTGAAGCGCTCGGCTTCCTCGGCGTTGCGGGCGCTGCCGCCCGAAAGCGCCTCGCCGGAGGCGGCCAGCTCGAGCGCCCCCGCTAGCGCCGGCACGGCCGCTGCCTCGATCTCCGCCGCGACGCCGCCGGCCTCGCAGAGCTCGCGCAGGTGGCCGAGCAGGCCGAAGCCGGTGACGTCGGTGAGCGCGTGCGCGCCGGCCTCGCGGGCCGCGATCGCCGCCCCGTCGTTGAGCGCCGTCATCGCCTCCACCGCACCCTCCACCCACTCGGGCGGGGCGACGCCGCGCTTGGCCGCGGTGGTGATCAGGCCGCCGCCCAGCGGCTTGCTCAGGTAGAGCTCATCGCCGGGCCGGCCGCCGGCGGCGGTGAGGACGCGATCCGGATGGACCGTCCCGCTCACCGCCATGCCGTACTTCGGCTCGGGATCGTCGATCGAGTGGCCGCCGCCGATCGGGACACCCGCCCGCGCGGCGACCTCGGCGCCGCCGGCGAGGATCTCGGCGAGCACCTCGCCGCCGAGCTCGGAAAGCGAGAAGGCGACCAGGTTGAGCGCCAGCACCGGCGTCGCCCCCATCGCGTAGACGTCGGAGAGCGCGTTGGCGGCGGCGATGCGGCCGAAGTCACGCGGGTCATCGACGATCGGGGTGAAGAAGTCGACGGTCTGGACCAGCGCGAGCTCGTCGCTGAGGCGCAGTACCGCGGCGTCGTCGGCGGGGTCGAGGCCGACCAGCAGCGCCGGGTCGGCCGGCGGAGTCGGGAGGTCCTCGCGCAGGCGTCGCAGATCCGCCGCGCCGATCTTGCAGGCGCAGCCGGCGCCGTGCGAGAGTTGGGTCAACGGCGGCCGCTCGAGAGTGCGATCCACATCACCTGGGTAACCGAAAGCATCGCGGTCGAAACCGGAGGAGCCGAGACGAACCCGAGCAGCGAGCTGCGCCGCCTGCCGGCGGTCGAGCGGCTGGCCGCGCGCCTCCCCGCCCCCCACCACCTCGCGGTTGCCGCGGCGCGGGCCGAGCTCGAGCGCAGCCGCGCCGCGATCCTTGCCGGGGCGGCGGCGCCCGATGAGGAGGAGCTGGCCGATGCCGCCGCCGGCCGCGCCCGCGAGATGGCGCGGCCCAGCCTGCGACCGCTGATCAACGCCACCGGCGTCGTCCTGCACACCAACCTTGGCCGCGCGCCCCTGCCGGCGACGGCGCTGGAGCACCTCGCCGCCGTCGCCCGCGGCTACAGCAACCTCGAGTACGACCTCGAGAGCGGCGGGCGCGGCGGCCGCCACCAGCACGTCGCCGCGCTGCTGCGCGAGCTGAGCGGCGCCGAGGAGGCGATCGCGGTCAACAACAACGCGGCGGCGACGCTGCTGGCCCTGGCGGCGCTGGCCGGCGGCGGCGAGGTGCTGGTCAGCCGCGGCCAGCTGGTCGAGATCGGCGGCTCCTTCCGCATTCCCGACATCCTCGTCCAGTCCGGTGCCCGGCTGGTCGAGGTCGGCACGACCAACCGCACCCGCCTCGCCGACTACGAGGGCGCGATCGGCGCGCGCACGAGCACGATCCTGCACGTGCACCAGTCCAACTTCCGCATCACCGGCTTCACCGAGCAGCCCGATACGGCCGCGCTGGCCGCGCTGGCCCGCGAGCGCGGGCTGGCGATGATCGACGACCTCGGCTCGGGCGCGCTCGAGCCGGTGCACGGCGAGCCGACGCTGAGCTCGGCGGTGGCGGCCGGCTCTGACGTCGTCTGCTGCTCCGCCGACAAGCTGCTCGGCGGCCCGCAGGCCGGCATCCTCGCCGGCCGCCGCGACGCGGTCGAGCGCTGCCGCCGGCACCCGCTGGCGCGGGCGATGCGCCTCGACAAGCTGCAGCTCGCGGCGCTCGAGGGGACGCTGCGGGCCTACCGCGAAGGCGGTCGCGCCGCGGTGCCGGCGCTGGCGATGATCGACGCCGACGAGGAGGATCTGACGGGCCGCGCCCGGCGAATGGCGGCGACGCTCGGTGGTGCGGCGAGCGTCGAGCGCGGCAGCGGCGCCCCGGGCGGCGGCTCGCTTCCCGGCGTCGAGTTGGAGGGTCCGGTCTGCGTCGTGGACCCGGGCGAGGGCGGGGCCGAGCGGCTGCTCGAGCGGCTGCGCCGGCGCGAGCTGCCGGTGATCGCGCGCGTCGCGCGCGATCGGGTCGTGCTCGACCCGCGGACGATGAGCGACGCCGAGGCGGCCGAGGCGGCGCGGGCGGCGCGGGAGGCGCTGGCCTGAATGGCCGCCACCCCGCTCACGGTCGGCACGGCCGGCCACGTCGATCACGGCAAGACGGAGCTCGTCCGCGCGCTCACCGGCCGCGAGACCGACCGCCTCGCCGAGGAGCGCCGGCGCGGCATCTCGATCGAGCTCGGCTTCGCCGAGCTCGATCTCGGCCCGCGGCGCCTCAGCCTGATCGACGTGCCGGGACACGAGCGCCTCGTCCGCACGATGGTCGCCGGCGCCAGCGGGATCGACCTCTTCCTGCTCGTCGTCGCCGCCGACGACGGCCCGATGCCGCGGACGCGCGAGCACCTCGCGGTCCTCCGCGCCCTCGGCGTGGGTGCCGGCGTGATCGCCCTGAGCAAGATCGACCTCGTCGACGAGGAGACCCGCCTGCTCGCCGCCGCCGAATGCGGGGAGCTGGTCCCGGGCGCCCCGCTGGTCCCGCTCAGCAGCCGCACCGGCGAGGGGCTCGACTCGCTGCGAGCCGCCCTCGCCCGCGTCGCCGCGGCGCTGGAGCCCGGTGAGGACCCGGCGGCCGCGGAACCCCTCCTGCACGTGGACCGCTGCTTCAGTGTCACCGGCCACGGGACCGTCGTCACCGGCACCCTCTGGTCGGGAACGCTGGAGCGGGGCCAGCAGGTCGCGCTGCTTCCCGGCGCGCGGCGGGCGCGCGTGCGCGCGATCGAGGTGCACGACCGGCCATGCGAGGTAGCCCTGCCGCGCCAGCGCGTGGCTCTCAATCTCGCCGGCCTGCGACGCGAGGAAGTCGCCGGCGGCGACGTCGTCACCGTGCCGGGCGCCGCGGTCCGGGCCACCTATCGGCTCGACGTCGAGATCGCGGCCAACGAGCCGTACGACAGCGGCGGCGCGGCGGCGATCCTCGCCGAGCGGCGCGTCCAGGTGCACCTCGGCACCCGCGAGAGCCCGGCCCGGGTCGTCGACCTCGGCGGCGGCCGGGCGCAGCTGCGGCTCGAGCGCCCCCTGCTGGCGCGCCGCGGCGATCGCGTCGTGGTGCGGCGCATCGCCCCGCCCGACACGCTCGGCGGAGGCGTGGTGAGCGACCCGGCGCCGAGGAGGCACGGAGCCGACTGGGCCGGCCCGGCTACCCCGGCCGAGGCGCCACCTTCGGCCGAGCGTGGCGACTTATTCCCCACCGTGGGGGAAGAAGTCGCCACACCGAGCGCCCCGCCGCAACCGGCGGCGCCGAGCGCGATCGCGCGGGGCCTGCTGATCGCGCTCGAAGCGGACGGAACGCGCCCGCGGTCACTTGTGGCGCTCGCGGAGTCCCTCGATACGGGGAAGCGCGAGCTCGAGCGCGCGCTGCGCGAGCTGCTCGCCGCCGGGGAGGTCGTCCGCGTCGCCCGCGATGTCGTCTACCCGACCCTCGCTTATGAGCGGCTGCGCGCGTCGGTCATCGCGCTCGCGCGACGCCACGGCTCCACCAGCATCGCCGGCGTGCGCACCGAGCTCGGCCTCAGCCGCAAGTACGCCCAGGCGCTGCTCGAACACCTCGACGGCGAGCGAGTCCTGCGCCGCGAGGGCGACCGGCACTACCCGACCTCGCGAGACCGCGTGGAACCGCCATATACGCGGTCCGGTGCGGCCTCGGCATCCCAGGGGGTGACACGACGCTAGAGACTTCACGGGGCGGCAGGGGTCTGGTGGCCCATCTGGCCTTCAAAGCCAGCAGGGCGGTGCAGCCCACCGCTTGGAAGGTTCGATTCCTTCGCCGCCTCGCCAATTTCAGGCGCCGCCCCCTTCCCGAGCGATCTGTCGCCGCTGCGGGCGCACGGTCTGCAGCGGGTCTTCCGCGGACTGGAAGCCGGCCTTGAAGACCGACCAGCGCTTGCAGATCGAGCCGGCGAGCAGCAACGCTCCGCCCACCGCCGCGAGGTCGCGGCGCGGCGCGGCGCTGGGGCGGCCCGCGCCGAGCAGGGCAGCGCCGGCGATCGAGAGGACGCGAGAAGCCTTGCCGTAGCGGCCCGCCTCCCCCTCTTCGTAGACCGAGGCGAGCTCGCCGAGCCGGCGGCGCATCAGCATCGTCGCCACCTCCTCGGCGAGCACGGCGGAGACGCCGAGCGCCCGCGCCGGCGCGGCTTCGCTCGGCTCGACGCTCAGCAGGGCGGCGCCCGCGGCGCTGGCACCGGAGCTCGCCGCGAAGACGAAGGGCAGGTGCCGGCGTGCCTCCGACCAGGCCGGGATCGCGCTGTTGGAGATCAGCACCGCCGTGTAGGTGGCAAGCGGCGCGCCCAGGGCCGCCGCCACGATCTCCGGGGCGCCGCCGCGCCGCTCGCCGTCGCGAGCATTGAGGGCCGCGGCAAAGGTCGTCGCGCCACCGTTTGCGAGGAGCAGCCAGGCGCCGAGGTTCATCGGCGAGGTGACCTTGAAGACGCGCAGCATGTTGAGGAAGCGCGAGGGCCTGCCAAGGTCTTTGACCAGGAGGGCCGGGCTCGTGGTCACTCCGGCCAGCGCCCCGGCCCAGGCCCGCCGCGCCAGTCGCCGGCGGCCGGCGAAGGTCGCGGCCGCGGCGAGCACGGCGGAGGCGCCGGCGAGCCCGCCGCTGAAGAAGTAGAGGGGTATCTCCGGCTTCCAGACCGGCGGCTTGACCACCGGCCGGCCGTAGTAGGTGGTCGGCTGCTCGCGCGGGACCAGGTTGGCTTCGCCGTTGCGGCTCACGATCGCCCCGCCAGAAAGCTCGCCGCGACCCCCGCCAGCAGCGCCGCGCCAGCAGCGCCGGCGGCGGCCCAGGCAGCGCCCGCGCGGCGGGTGGGCACGGTCGGGTCGGGTGGGAGTCGGTATACCTCGGGCTCGTCGAGGAGGAGGAAGAAGGCGCCGAAGCCGCCGACGCCGTCGTCCTCGGACTCGCCGTAGAGGCGCGCCTCGGAGTGGCCGCGCTGGTGCAGGACCTCGATCCGCTCGGCCGCCCGCTCGCGCAGATCGCTCAGCTCGCCGAACTGGATCGAGTCGGTCGGGCAGGCCTGCGCGCAGGCCGGTTCCATGTCGTCCTTGAGCCGGTCATAGCAGAGCGTGCACTTCCAGACCCGCCCGTCTTCGGGGCGCTGATCGAGGACGCCGAAGGGGCAGGCGACGACGCAGTAGCCGCAACCGTTGCAGATGTCCTCCTGGACGACGACGGTGCCGAACTCGGTGCGGAAGATCGAGCCGGTCGGGCAGGCGTCGAGGCAGCCGGCCTCGCTGCAGTGCTTGCAGACGTCGGAGCTCATCAACCAGCGAAAGCCGTCCTCGTCGGCCTCCGGCTCCACCCCCTGCTCAACCAGGTTCTGCCTCGCTGCCTCCTGGACCCAGGAGTCGGGCGCGCCGCCCTCGACCCCGACCGGCAGCTTCTGCTCGATGAAGGCGACGTGGCGCCAGCGGTCGGCGCCGAGTTCGCCGCTGTTGTCGTAGGAGGCGCCGCTGAAGCCCTGCGGGTCGGCCGGTACCTGGTTCCACTCCTTGCAGGCGACCTCGCATGCCTTGCAGCCGATGCAGACCGAGGTGTCTGTGAAGAAGCCGACCCGCTCGCTCATCTCCACCACCCCCCGTTCCGGTGCGCTTTATGCACCCAGGGCGAGCAAAAAGCGCACCGGAGGCTCATTGGGCACGCTCCCGGTAGCGCTCGACGAGCTCCAGCCGCTCGGGGCCGCGGGGGCGGCGGCCGGCGACGATGTCGCAGGTCGCCGCCTTGACCTCCTGGATGTGGACGTTGGGATCGAGGGCGAAGGGGAAGAGATCGTTGGCCGAGTCGCCCTTGGCGATGCCACGGTTGCCCCAGTGGTAGGGCAGGCCGACCTGGTGGACGGTGCGACCGTCGACCTGGAGCGGCTTGAGCCGCTCGGTGACCATCACCCGCGCCTCGATCGCGGCGCGCGAGCTGACGATCGTCGCCCACTCGCCGTGGCGCAGCCCGCGCTCGCGCGCCAGCGCCGGGCTCACCTCGCAGAACATCTCCGGCTGCAGCTCAGCCAGGTAGGACAGCGTCCGGGTCATCGCCCCGGCGGTGTGGTGCTCGGTCAGCCGGTAGGTCGTCATCACAAAGGGGAAGACGTCCGCCCCCGCCTCGCCGTCGCTCGGGTTGTAGGGGTTGTCGCGGCGCCGGTACTGCTCACGCACGGGATTGGCCCGCTGCGCGTAGAGGAGGTTGGAGAAGGGCGACTCCTGCGGCTCGTAGTGGGTCGGAAAGGGCCCGTCGACGATCCCGTTTGGCGCGTAGAGCCAGGCCCGGCCGTCGCCCTGCATGATGAAGGGCTCGTCGCCGCGCAGCGCGTCCTGGGCCTTCGCGTCCTCGGGGGGGATGTAGTCGGGGCGCTTTTCGGGGCTGAAGTCGGGGACGTCCTCCCCCGTCCATTCTTCTTCGGAGTCGTCCCACCAGACGTAGCGCTTGCGCTCGGACCAGGGTTTCCCTTCGGGGTCGGCGGAGGCGCGGTTGTAGATGATGCGGCGGTTCATCGGCCAGGCCCAGGCCCATTCCGGGGCCACCCAGGACTGCTCGCTGCCGGGCTTTCGCCGCGCCGTCTGGTTGACCCCTTCGGCGAAGCAGCCGGCGTAGATCCAGCAGCCGCAGGAGGTCGAGCCGTCGTCTTTCAGCGGCAGGTAGTCGGGCAGCGGCTCGCCGTCGGCGCCGTAACCGTTGATCTCCTTCAACACCGCCTCGGCCGAGGGCTCCTGCTCTGGCCCGACCGTCGGGTAGTCCCAGGTGAGGTCGAGGATCGGCCGGTCGCGCTCTGCTTCGGATTCGGCCAGCTTCTCCTTCACCCGGCGCCCCAGGTGGTACATGAACCAGAGCTCGGAGCGCTGGTTTTCCTTCGGCTCGACCGCCTTGTGGTGCCACTGCAGCAGCCGCTGGGTGTTGGTGAAGCTGCCGTCCTTCTCGCTGTGGGCGGCGGCCGGCATCAGGAAGACCTCGGTGCCGATCTCCTCGGTGCGCAGCTCGCCGCTCTCGATCTCGGGCGAGTCGTGCCAGAAGCTCGCCGTCTCGATCTCGCTGAAGTCGCGCACGACCAGCCACTTCAGTTTCGCCAGGGCGAGCCGCTGCAGCTTCGCGTTGGCCGAGCCGACGGCCGGGTTCTCGCCCATCACGAAGTAGCCCTCGAGCTTGTTGTCGGCCATGTCGGCGACGGTGCGGTAGTGCGAGTGGTCCTTGTCGATGCGCGGCAGGTAGTCGAAGCAGAAGTCGTTCTCCGCCGTGGCGGCGCCGCGCCACCAGGCCTTCAGCAGGCTGACCATGTAGGCGCGCGTGTTGCCCCAGAAGCCGGTTGGCGGCGCGTTGCGATCGACGTAGAGGTCGAGGCTGGTGCGCTCGTGCGCGTGCGGCATCGGCAGGTAGCCGGGCAGGATGTTGAAAAGGGTCGGGATGTCGGTCGAGCCCTGGATCGAGGCGTGCCCGCGCAGGGCCATGATGCCGCCGCCGGGCCGGCCGATGTTGCCGAGCAGCAGCTGCACGATCGCCGCCGTGCGGATGTACTGGACGCCAACCGTGTGCTGGGTCCAGCCGACCGCGTAGGCGAAGGCGCTGGTCCGCTCCCGTCCCGAGTTCTCGCAGAGCGCCTCGGCGACCTCGAGGAAGGTCTCGCGCGGCACGCCGCAGATCCGCTCGACCATCTCCGGCGTGTAGCGGCTGTAGTGGCGCTTGAGCAACTGGAAGACGCAGCGCGGGTCCTGCAGGGTCTCGTCCTCCTCCGGCGGCTCGCCGTGGTGAAGTTCGCCGCCGTGGGCACCGTGCGCCTGCTCGCCTTCGGCCTCGCCGTACTCGCGTTCGCCGGCCGAGGCACCGACCTCCATGCCCTTGTACTGCCACGACTCGCGTTCGTACTTGCGCCCCTCGCGGTCGAGGCCGGAGAAGACGCCGTCGAGGTCCTCGGTGTCGCCGAAGTCGTCGCTGATGATGGTGCGGGCATTGGTATAGGCCTGCACGTACTCGCGGAACTCGCGGCCGTTCTCGAGGATGTAGTTGACGATGCCGCCGAGGAAGGCGATGTCGCTGCCGGCGCGCAGCGGCACGTGCAGGTTGGCCATCGCGCTCGTGCGGGTGAAGCGCGGGTCGACGTGAATCACCTTGGCGCCCCGTTCCCGTGCCTCGATCACCCACTGGAAGCCGACCGGGTGACACTCCGCCATGTTCGACCCCATGATCACTATGCAGTCGGAGTTCTGCAGGTCCTGCTGAAAGGTGGTCGCGCCACCCCTACCGAACGACGTCCCCAGACTGGGGACGGTGGAGGAGTGTCATATGCGCGCCTGGTTCTCGATCTGCACCGCGCCCATCGCGGTGAAGAGCTTCTTGATCAGGTAGTTCTCCTCGTTGTCGAGGGTGGCGCCACCAAGGTGGGCGAAGCCGAGCGTGCGGTTGAGCTTGGCTCCGTCGCGTTCGTCCTGCCAGCCCGCCTCGCGGGCCGCGAGCACCCGGTCGGCAATCATCTCCATCGCCTCTTCGAGGTCGAGCTCCTCCCACTCGTTGGCGTATGGCCGGCGGTATTTCACCTTCTTCAGCCGTGAGGGATTGTTGACCAGCTGCTCGGAGGCGGCGCCCTTGGGGCAGAGGCGCCCGCGCGATATCGGGCTGTCGGGGTCGCCCTCGATCTGGGTCACCCGCTCCCCCTTTACCCAGACCCGCTGGCCGCAGCCGACGGCGCAGTAGGGGCAGATCGACTTGACCATCCGCTCGGCCTCGGCGGTGCGCGGCCGCAGCTGCCGCGAGCGGCGGGAGCGCGCCGCGGAACCGCGGCCGGTCGGATCCTCGCGCAGCTGTCGCAACAGGGGAGGGAGCTCCATCGCGAACTGCTTACCCGCACCGGGAGCGGGGAAACCGCGCACCGGCGGACAGCCGTCACCGCGCTGACCGCGCCAGGGTGTGAACGGGGGCCGGAACGGGAACCTGGAGCCCATGGCCGACGAGCGCCTCGACCTCGACCAGGCGATCTCCCGTGTCCTCGCCCACGCCGAACCACTGGAGAGCCGGCCGGTGCCGCTGCGCAAGGCGCTGGGCTGCACGCTCGCCGAGGACGTCGTCGCCGAGCTCCCCGTCCAGCCGTTTGACAACTCGGCGATGGACGGCTTCGCCATACGCGCCGCCGACGCCGCAACGCCCCCCACCCGCCTCCAGGTGGTCGGCGAGTCGCGCGCCGGCCACCCCGCCGAGCGGGGCCTGGGACCAGGCGAGGCGATCGCGATCTCGACCGGGGCGATGCTGCCCGCCGGCGCCGACGCCGTGGTCAGGGCCGAGCGCACGAGCCGCCGCAACGGCGAGGTGACGATCGCGGCGGCGGCGCGGAGCGGCCAGGACGTACGACGGGCCGGCGAGGACCTCGCCCCGGGTGAGATCGCGATCGAGCGGGGGACCACCCTCGGCCCCGCCGAGCTGGGCGTGCTCGCCTCGCTCGGGCTGGCCGAGGTCCGCTGCCACCATCGCCCCCGCGTCGCCGTCGTCACCAGCGGCGATGAGCTGCTCGAGCCGGGGGAGCCGATGCGCCCCGGTGGCATCTACGACACCAACTCGCACACGATCCCGGCCCTGGCGGAGCGCGCCGGCGCCCGGGTGATCTCCGTCGACCGCGTTGGGGACGATCCCGAGGCGACGCGCGACGCGATCGGGGCGGCGCTGCGTGCCGACGTGGCGATCGTCTGCGGCGGGGTCTCGGTCGGCGAGCACGACCACGTCAAGGAGGGCTTCGCCTGGCACGACGTGCGCCAGGTCTTCTGGCGGCTCGCGCTCAAGCCGGGAGGGCCGGCCTGGTTCGGTGCCCGTAAGCGCACACTCGCCTTCGGCCTGCCCGGCAATCCGGTCTCGGCCATGGTCGTCTTCCAGCTCCTGGTGCGCCCGGCGCTGCGGGCGCTCGCGGGCGCCCGTGCCAACCCCGCCCGGGCCGTGGCCGTGCTCGAAGAGCCGTGCGAGCGGGCCGCGGGACGGCTCAGCGCCCTGCGCTGCGAGCTCACGCTCGGCGAGGAGGGTTGGCGCGCCAAGCCGCGGCCGCGACAGGGATCGCACGTGCTCAGCTCGATGCTGGGCGCCGACGCGCTGGCGCTGATCCCAGCCGGAGAGGGCGCCGTGGCGGCGGGCGAGCGCGTGGAGGTCGAGCTGCTGTGAGCGCCGTCGGGGCCGGGGGCCATACAGGCGTGAGCGCCGCGGAGCACGGGTAGCCGGGGATCGTGCCACTCGAAGACGGACACGGACGCAGGCTGGGAGACCTGCGGGTCTCGGTCACCGACCGCTGCAACTTCCGCTGCCGGTACTGCATGCCCGCCGAGGGGATGCCCTGGATCGACCGCGCCGAGATCCTCAGCTTCGACGAGATCGAGCGGCTCGTGCGGCTCTTCGTGCGGATGGGCGTCCGCGACGTGCGGCTCACCGGCGGCGAGCCGCTGGTCCGCAGGGGCTTCCCCGAGCTGCTCGGGCGGCTCGCCCGGATCGACGGGATCGAGGATCTCTCGCTGACCACCAACGGCTACCTGCTCGCCGCGCAGGCGGAGGCGCTGGTCACCGCCGGGCTGCGGCGGGTCAACGTCTCGATCGACTCGCTGGCGCGCGGGCGGTTCTTCGAGATCACCCGTCGCGACGCCCTCGAGCGCGTGCTCGCCGGCCTCGATGCGATCGCCGCCTTCGCCCAGGTCGATCCGATCAAGGTCAACGCGGTGCCGATGCCGGGCTTCGGCGTCGAGGAGGTGCGCCGCTTCTGCGAGCTCGCCCGGCGGGGGCGGTTCCAGGTGCGCTTCATCGAGTTCATGCCACTCGACGGGGACCGCTCCTGGCGTCCCGATGACGTGATCGGCGGGGCCGAGGTCCGCCGCATGATCGAAGCGCACTACCCGCTCCGCGAGCTGCCGCGGGAACCGCACGCCACGGCGCGGGTCTTCGCCTTCGCCGACGGCAAGGGGCAGGTCGGCTTCGTCAACCCGGTTACCGAGCCCTTCTGCGCCGACTGCAACCGCCTGCGGCTGACCGCCGACGGCAAGCTGAGGACCTGCCTGTTCTCAAACCGCGAGACAGACCTGCGCGAGCCGCTGCGCCAGGGCGCAGGCGACGCCGAGCTGGAGCGGACGATTCGCGAGGCGGTCTGGCACAAGGAGCTCAAGCACCGCATCAACGAGCCCGGCTTCCGCCCCCCTCCCCGCACCATGAGCGCGATCGGGGGTTGAGCGATGGCGGGCGAACCGGAGCCGGGCATGGACCGCGAGCAGTGGGTCGCCACGTTCTGCCGCTTGATCGGGGTGCCGCCGCCGAGCCGCGAGGAGATGGGCGCCCTGCTGAAGCTCGCCGCCACCGCCGCCCACGCCTCCGAGCGCCCCGCCGCCCCACTCGCCTGCTGGGCCGCCGGCCGCAGCGCCCGCTCCGCCACGGAACTGCAGAAGGTCGCCGAATCGATCACATCCTCCCGCTGACTTCGCCCTTGTGGGTCCAGGTGCACCCAAAAGGGTGAAGTCAGCGGATCCGCTCGGTGCCGGAGTAGACGTTGACGCTGCCGTGGCGGGCGAAGCCGGCGAGGGTCATGCCGCGGTCGGCGGCAAGCTCGATCGCCAACGTGCTGGGGGCGCCGACGCCGACCAGGACCGGACAGCCGGCGACGGCCGCCTTCTGCACGAGCTCGAAGGAGAGCCGTCCGCTGACGCAGAGGACTTTTTCGTGCAGCGGCAGGAGGCCGTCGAGCAGGGCGCGGCCTATGACCTTGTCCATCGCGTTGTGGCGGCCGACGTCCTCGCGGGAGAGCAGAAGCCCGCCCTCGCGATCGAAGAGCCCGGTCGCGTGGACGCCGCCGGTGCGGTCGAAGGCGGGCTGATCGAGGCGCTCCGGGAGGGCGGCGAGCAGCGCGCGAGGGACCCGCGGGCCCGCGGGTACGGTCTCGCTCGCGACCGCGACCTCGGCCAGGGCACCCTTGCCGCAGACCCCGCAGGAGGAGCTGGTGTAGAAGCGGCGGCGGCCCGGATCGCGCAACAGCGGGCCCTCGACCTCGACCACGTTGGCCGAGAGATCGGGGGCCAAGCCGGCGGCGCGCGGCTCCCCGATCAATCCCTCGCCAAAGAGAAAGCCGAGCGCCAGATCCTCGTCGTTCCCCGGGGTGCGCATCGTGACGCTCAGCGGCTCCCCGTCGACGCGGATCTCGAGCGGCTCCTCGATCGCGACCGAGTCGCCGACGCCTTCCCGCTCGATCTCGGCGCAGAGCCGCGAGGCCGGAACGAAGGCGCGCCCTGCCGCCTCGACCGTTGGCTGTCGACGGCCGCTCACCCGCTACCCCGCCGCCACCCACCCCAAGCCCGGGCGGCGCAGCTCCAGGCCCGCGCGTCGCCATGCCTGCACGCCGCCGATCACGTCGGCAACGTCCAGTCCGAACAGCCGCAGCGTGACGGCCGCCAGGCTCGACTGGTAGCCCTCGTCGCAGATCAGGACCAGCTGCCGGTCGAGGCGGGCGACGGTGGGGTCGCGGTACTCGCAGCTGGGGTCGAGGCGCCACTCGAGGACGTTGCGCGAGATCACCTCGGCGCCGGGCACCAGGCCATCTCGATCGCGCTGCTCCGCGGGGCGGATGTCGATCAGGATCGCTCCCTGCCGCTGGGCGGCCACCGCTTGGACCGGGGTCAACCGAGGGATCTGCGCCTGTGCGGCGGCCAGCAGCTCTTCGACCGTGACATGGTCGCGGCGCCCCCGAGCCAGTGGGGGCCGCCCCCCTCGCGAAAGGTTCGCTCGCGTTCCGCTCACCATGACCTCAGCCGGCGTTCAGCCGCTCGACCTCATCGTCGGTGAGCTCGATCTCGGCCGCGGCCAGGTTCTCTTGGAGGTGCTCGATCGAGGACGTGCCGGGGATCGGCACCATCACCGGCGAGCGACGCAACAACCAGGCGAGGGCGATTTGGCCAGGACCGGCATCGTGGGCCGCGGCGATCTCCGCGGCGGTGCCGCCGGGCTCGGCAAGCTCGCCGGCGGCGAGCGGAAACCAGGGGATGAAGCCGATGCCGAGCTCCTCGCAGCGCTCGAGCACCGGCTCGGCGGAGCGGTCGGCGAGGTTGAAGCGGTTCTGGACCGAGACCACCTCGACGATCCCCCGCGCCCGCTCGAGCTGATCGAGGTCGACGTTGGAGACGCCGACGTGGCGGATCTTGCCCTCGTCCTGGAGCTCCCTCAGCGCCCCGACCGACTCCTCGTAGGGGACCTCGGGGTCGGGTGCGTGCAGCTGGTAGAGGTCGATCCGCTCGACCCGCAGCCGGCGCAGCGAGCCCTCGCAGGCCCGCTTCAGGTGCTCCGGGCGCCCGTTGCGCGGCCACTTGCCGGGGCCGGTGCGCTCCAGCCCGCCCTTCGTCGCGATTGTGATCCCGTCGTAGGGATGCAACGCCTCGGCGATCAGCTCCTCGCTCACCTCGGGCCCGTATGAGTCAGCCGTGTCGATCAGATCGACCCCGAGCCCGGGCAGGCGCCGCAGCAGCTCACGGGCCACGTCGGGGTCGGGGGGTTGGCCCCAGACGCCCTTGCCGGTGATCCTCATCGCCCCGTAGCCCAGGCGCCTGACCTCCAGGTCGCCAAGCGCAATCGTTCCCACCGAGCTGTCCGTCAGTGCTTTCACCGCACCCCTTCCTCGCAGGTTTCGTCGGGAAGCTGCTACCCCGACCGGGTTCAGGTGAATCGGCCTCAGGCGAGCGTTCGCTCGACCTTCACCTCGCACATGTCCACCGATGCCCGGGTCCCGGGCGTCTCCGACGGATCCATCGCGCTGAACGCCTTGCCTCCGGCCTCCATATCCTCCGCGCTCTCGAACTGCTGAAGGACCACTGCCGTTCCCTGTGCCTCGTCGAACAGGACCTTAAGACCCGTGGCGGGGACGCCGGGCGGGGGCCCGTCGGACCCTTCGATACGAGCAAGCATCTCCTGCATCCGCTCGGCAGATACGTCGGTGAACCTGACGGCACGTACATACATGACAACAGCCTCCTCGATCGTGGGATACCGACCATAATCGGTCCGCACCGGACCGTCGAGCCCTCAGCTCGAGTTGCCTCAGGTTGCGCGAGTGGTGTTGGGTGATTCCCAAAGCGAGCAGTACCACGTTCGAGAAGCTCAGCGGCTTCGAGTCACCTGTCGCCTCCGCCGCGGCCTGAGTGATCGTGTACCAGGACCTGTCAAAAGTGCTTTTGACACAGGGTGCTAGCCTGCCCGCGGTAGATGGCGACTGAGACCGCTTTTTGCACCAGCTGCGGTGCGGTAGTAGGGGAAAATTGGGAGTTCTGCGATGCCTGCGGCGCCAGCCAACCGGTCGAGGTGACCGCAATCGGGCGGGCAGCGAACGAGGGGACTCAAGCGAGCCCCACCTCCAGCGCACCGATGCCCGCCCCCGCTGCCCCCCTCGCCGGTCTGGGCCAAGGCACGCCGGCCGCGACCTATCTCTTCGCCTTCGGCCTGCTGTTCGCCCTGGCAGGGGTCATCTATCTCCTCGCCACGGCCGGCTTCCCGCCCGGCTTCACCACCACTTACGAATACCACGCCGATGGAAGCACGTCGACGAGCACTTCTCCCGACGCCGTGGAAGGCATCGTCACGGTCGCGCTCTTCGTGATCGGAGCCGTGCTCATGCGGGCCTCCCGGGCGGCTAAACCCTCAGGCGAATAACAGGAGCCGCGGCTTGAACGGGGCCCTTGCGGTGGTAATCGTGATCGGCGTGATCATCGCCTTCTGGGTGGGCCTGGGCCTGATCTCAAGCACGGTCGACAGGAGCGTCGATTTCCTCGGCTGGGCGATCGGCAGCGCTTTCAGGCCGAGCGACCCCCAAGCGCGGGCAGATGGCGAGCTCACCCTGACGATGCCTGGCGAGGAGGTCCGCAGCCGGCTCGCCGCCGCAGGCGCGCTCGACGCCAACAGCGGCTGCCTCACAACCTCCTCCGGTGTGCTGGTGCAGATCGTCGTCGCCGCCAACTCTGCGAGGCTCGAATGCCGATGGGATCAGGCAGTTGCGGACAAGCCAACGCAGATCATGGGGGATGTGCTGCGGGCGATCCGCCGGGTCGATGCAGGAGCCCAGGTGGACCTCCGGTAGTCAGTTCTTCGTCGTCACCGGCGCTGACTCCCTGCCGGTTTCCCACTCGACCTACCCGTTCCGCGGTGGAAGGTTCGTTATCTGGTTTGGTAGCGCCGCGCTGCTGGGAGCGCCGATCTAGCCGGCCGCCTGGTCCGCGTACTGTTGGCGCCGCAGCTCGAGCCGCCGTTGCCACCACTGGCGCACCTGCTGCCACCAAGTGTCCTCAAAGGACGGGCGCAGGCGCGCTTGCAAGACGGTGGCGCAGGCGGCAATCATCAGCATGAGCGCGATCACGACTTGCAGCTCGCCGTGATTGAAGAAGTTGGAGCTGTAGCGACTGACCGCCGAGAAATCGGGGTCGGCGGCAATGCGAGCGTTCATCCCGATCGCGTTGCCGACGCCGGCAAACCCCCACTGGGCGGCGATCAGGTGCGAGAGCCACTGGATCGGCTGCCCCAGGTCTCTGGTCGTGACGATCGCGCCCGCGAAGAGCAGCTGGGGCAAGAGGATCAGGGGCAGGAAGCTGGTCGCCTGGTTCTCGCTGCGGGCGAAGGCCGAGAGGGTGAGGCCGAAGCCCATCCCCACCCAGCTGACGAACACGCATATCTGGATTACGTGCAACTCGGCGTTTGCCGGTGGGTTGCCGAGCGGGCGCAGGGCGAAGACGATCCAGATGAAGAGGACGGTCTGCACCGCGGTTACCGCGCCGATCACCAGCCCCTTGGAGAGCAGGTAGGCCTCGGTGCGCACCCCCGTCGCCAGCTCGCGCGTCAGCACGCTGCGCTCGGCGACGATCTGTCGGACCGCTGAGATCGAGCCGAACCACAGCGCCACGGTCACCATCAGAAAAGCAAGTTGGGCGCTTTGCGCGGCGTGGGCTGCTTCACCGGCGTCGGTGTAGGAGAAGACGTCGGAATGAAAGAGAAAGGCGGCGCCGAGGCCAAGGATCAGAACCTGCGCGGCGAGGATCGTCGCGTTTCGCCGGTCGCGGAGGAAGAGGATCGCGTAGCGGCGAACGAGGATCCTCACCTGGGGCAGGATGCGCCGCCGGGGGATCCCCCTCGAGGAGGCAAGGCGCGGCGGCGCGATCGGCGCCTCGACCTGCTTCTGGGGCCGCTCGGTTTCCTCGGCTTCGTCGGCGAGCTTGGCGTAGACCTCCTCGAGCCGCTTCACCCCGAATGCCGCCGGCGCCCCCTGGGGCGGACCGATATAGGCGAGCCGGCCGCCCGGGGCCATCACGGCGACGCGGTCGCAGAGGTCGAGGCTCTGCGTCGCGTGGGTGACCAGGAGCACCCCCTGGCCGCGGTCGGCGAGGCGGCGGGTCAGCTCCATCAGGCGCCGCTCGAGCCCGGGGTCCAGGCCGGTCGTCGGCTCGTCGAGCAGGAGCAGTTCCGGGCCGCTGATCAGCTCGAGGGCAACCGCCGCCCGCTTTCGCTGCCCGCCGGAGAGGTTGCCGATGCGCCGCTCTCGGATGTCCTCCAGTCCCACCTGCTCGAGCACCCCTGAGATCGCCGCTTCGCGCTCCTCCTTGGTGTGCCCTTCGGGTAGGCGCAGGCGGGCGGCAAAGCTGAGCGCCTCCTCGATGCTGAGGAGATGGTGCAGGGTGTCGTCCTGTGGCACGTAGCCGATGTCGGCCTGGCGCAAGCCGACATCCTCGCCGCGAACCGACACGGTGCCCGCACTGGAGGGGCGAATGCCGCCGAGCGTCTTCAGCAGCGTGCTCTTGCCCGACCCGCTGGGGCCGACGATCGCAACCAGTTCTCCGGGCTCCAGCGCGAGAGAGGTCGGCTGCAGGAGAGTGCTGGCGCCCGCTGTGACCTCTATGCCCTGCGCATGCAGCAGTCCATGCTCGAGCTGTGCCGGTACCGGGGACTCGACCTCGGCCTGTTCTTTTCCACAGTCCTCGCAGAATTTCCAGTCAGGCTGGATTACGGCTCCGCAACTGGTGCAAAACGCCCCCGTCGTCATTGCGGGCGGAGCCTACAGTGACAGTCGGTGTACGCAACATCCCGTGGTGCCGTTAGGCTGCGGCGTCTTGAGCAGGCTGGGGACCACAAGCCCGCGCACTTTGGGCGCCTCAGCGCTGCTTCTCGTGCTGGTGGGATCGGTGGTTGGTTGCGGTGGCTCCGAACGCAGCCCCGAGGCTTACTGCCGGGCGTTCTATGAAACCGCCGCGCCGATCCGCGAATCCTACGTCGAAGCTGACAAGGAAGTCGAAAGCGATCCCCTGCAGTCGATCGTCACCCTGCTCGGCTCCCCGGGGGACCTGACGGTGATCTTTGACTCGATGGCGGCCCACGCTCCCGACGAAATCCGCGCCGACACCGAAGCCGCCCGAGACGCAATGAAGAAGGAGCAGGACGCGATCGGGGAAGGCCTGTCGGATCCGCTCGGGGCGCTCGGCAAGAGCCTCGGGGCCGGCATCACCTCCTCCGGTTCGTTCAAGCGGGTCGACAACTACCTCAACGAGCACTGCCCGGTGAACTCAAGCCTGGCTCAGGGCATCATCAACGGCTCGCAATGACGGACGCCGACGCACAGCCACCTGAGAGCGAGGAGCGCTCCTGCCGGCAATGCGGAGAGCTGCTGGCGCCGAAGGCGGCCTTTTGTCGCTCGTGCGGGGCGAAATATGAGGCGCCGGCGCCGGTCGAGCCCGACGTCGACGCCGAGAAGACCGAGGTGATAGGCGCAGAGCCGACCGCGGTGATGGGGGCGGAGCCGAACTGTGGCAACTGCGGGGCGGCGCTGGCCGCCGGCAGCGCTTTTTGCCGCGCTTGCGGGACCCCGGTGCCCGCGGAGGAGGCACCGACGAAGCTCGACGCTGCGCCAACCCCACCTCCGCCTCCCCCCGCGCGACCAGCGCCTCCACCGGCTGCCCCCCCGCCGCCTCCGAGTCCTCCCCCACCTCCGCCCCTCACACCGGCGCCACTCGCCGGCACGGGAGGTTCGCGTAGCAAGACCCCCATCGTCATCGGTGTGCTCGTCCTTCTGATCGGCGCCGGGGTGGCGACCGCGATCGTGGCGAGCAAGAGCTCGAACGCGAACGACGCGACCACCGTCGAACAGGCAGGGCTGCCGAGCTCGGCGGCCGGCTATGAAGAAGAACCCGGGGGCGAATTGGTTGAAGAAGAAGAAGAAGAACCGGTGGAAGCCGAAGAAGAAGTGAGCTCCGCGGGGTTCCCCGAAGTCTCGCGCTCGCAGATGAACGGGGAAATCGTCTCGCTGCTGCAGGGCTACCACGAGGACGTGGTGAAAGAAGACTTCCAGGGTGCCTGGGCGATGCTCTCGCCGCGAAAGCGCCGGCAATACCTGCGCGAATACGGTTACCACAAGTGGGCCGCCGCCCAGGCAAGCCTCTCGCCCTACCTCGATCCTTACGGACTGGAAGCCAGCGTGGTCTCCCTCGAAGGCGAAGGGGTGGCGCGCGTGGACGTGACCGGGATGGGCTGGAGTAAGCCGGGGGCGCCGTGCTCGGAATGGTCGGGGTTGACCTGGGTCAAGTACGAAGGCGACGAATGGGCTTATGACCCCGGCTACTCGACGACGTCGGCGCGACGCGCCACCTGGCGGCCACGCAGCGCCCGCCTGCTCGGCGGCGACTGCGCGGAATGAGGCCCGGGCGCAGGCGCGGCGTCGCCGTGATGGTGTTGGTGGTGGCGATCGCGGCGGTCGCCGGCTACGTCTACGGCTCCGATCGCGGCGGCCCTTCGCAGGCGCACTCTTCGGTGGCCCTGGCCAAGGCGCATCCCCCGCACTCCTCGCGGGAAGCTGGGCAGCGAGCTCGGCTGGGGGCGGAGTTGCAGCGTGGCGTCGATGCGGCGGCCGCGCTGGGCGGCAGCGCCGAGGCCGCGATCATGCTCGATGGCTGGCACACGCCGGTGATCGCCAGCTCGGAGGCGCGCGGGCAAGCGCGGTTCATGCGCATGTGGAGCATGAGCAAGGTGGGGACCATGGTCGCGGTCCTGCGCGGTCTTGGCTGGGGGCGCCGACCCGGACGGCCGATCTCGCCCGAGCTCAACGAGGCCCTGCACGGGGCCATCACCCGATCGGAGAACTGCCGCCAGCGGCGCGTCGTGCTCGAACTGCAGCGCCTCTCCGGCGGCACCGCCGCTGCGCGTGAGGCCCTGCGGGCGGTCTTCCGGGACGCCGGCGCGGAGGTCAGGGTCGGCACCCAGATCGCTCCGCCCGAAGAAAACTGCGTCGACTACCTGAACACCCAGACCGATTTGGCCGAACCCCTCGCTCCTGCGCTGCTGCTCGGCACCTCCACCTGGCGGGTGGGCGACGCGGCGCGCCTGGTCCACGCACTCTCGCTCAACGCCTACGGTGCCGCCGTCTCGCACGAGGTCCTGGGTCTGATGCGCCTGCCGAAGCTGCCGAGCCGCGAGGTAAAGCCAGGTGAACTGACCGCCCCGCTGGATTGGGGTGCCGGGGAATCGCTGCCCCCGGGAACCCCCTACAAGGCAGGCTGGGGGGGCACCCTCAACGGCAATTTCCTCGCGGGCCAGATCGCCCTTGCCGATCTGCCCGGCGCCGGACGCGCGGCGCTTGTCGCCGTCTTTCACCCCAACGAGCAGCCCTCGCGTGACGACCCCGGGATCACGGCCTCACCGCAAGCGCTCGACACCATCTTCTCCTCGGTGGGCCGGTAGCGCCGGTCGACGATCGGTGCCGGCGGTCGGAGTAGGCCCCTAGCCGCCCTGCTCTTCAATAAATAGGGGGGAAGTCGAATACGTCGCAGGTTCTTCCTCGTTGCAGAAGCGATGCTCCTCGTCACCGATGAAGAGGCAGTGCCATTCAGAGGATGCTTCGCCGCCAAGGATGCGCTCGCTTGCCGCCAACGCTTCTTCACAGTTCATTGCGGGAACCGCCCGCACGAGGAACTTGCCCTTTACGACTCCACAGTCGCGAGGCTTGTTCGGGTCCACTTCACCCTCGCCGGCGGGCGCTTCCCCCCGTTGGTCCTGGCTTTCAGAGGGCAGTTGAGAACCGCCCGGTTGGGAGTTGGATTGCGTACTAGTTGAAGTATCCGAGCCGCACCCGACCAACGCGAGCGCGCCGAGAACCACGAGGGCCGATGCGCAGCACAGGGCGCAAGGATTGCAAGGAGCTCTCATTGAAGGCGCGGCAGTCTATGGAACCGCGCGTCTGCCGGGCACCCCCGACTTCATCCACCAGATAAGAGCGGATAGGGTTGGCGATCCCATGGGCGGGGAGATGACTGTGTACTGCGGTTCCTGCGGTGGGGCGCTCTCAGCCGGCGCTCGGTTCTGCCGCTCCTGCGGTACCTCCCAGGAGAGGTTCACCGCGGAAGAGCCCCTCGCCGCAGCGCCACCCTCCCCCCCTGCTCAGGCCCTGGCGCCAACGCAGCCGCTACCGCCGGCGCCCCAGCCGCTTGCGCCGCGCCCGGGGCCCTGGCCCCAATCACGCCCGGCCGGCAACCGCGCCGCGGCTGCCCTCGCCGTCGCGGGCGGCATCGGGATGTGCTTCATGGTGCTCTACACGATCGTCTATCTCCCGCTGCACTACGACGAGCCGCTCAACTTCGGCGAATCACTGCAGTTCGGCGATCTACTGGCGCTCGGCTCCGGAGCCTTGGCGCTCCTGCTCGGCGGACTCGCGCTGAGGCGAGCGCCATCGGGTCCGGGGAGGAGCGGCGCGGTGCTGATGCTCGCCGGCGCGCCAACTCTCGTTCTCGTGCTGCTCTGGGCCTTCCCTGAAACGTTCCATCTCGACTACTTCTATTACCCGCGGCCGTTCTATTTCGGCTTTGTCTACTTCTGCGAGTTGGGCAAAGCGCACATCGGCGACGCCTACGAGAACGGCTACCCGCAGGTGCCGTTGCTGGTCAGCTCCGCGGCGGTCCTCCTTGGCGGCTGCCTGATGGCCTTCGCTCGTGGCCGGCGCGCGAGCGCCACCACCTGGCAATGAGCGAAGGTGCGGATCTGGACCCGGGGGCGCCGGCAGGGGCCCGGCGCCTCTGCCAACAGTGCGGGCACACTCTGGCGAGCGGCGCTGCCTTCTGTCGCAACTGCGGCGCCCGGTATGAGGAGCCGGCGACCGAGCAGATAGCCACGCCGGCGCCGGCGCCCAGCGGTGGTGGTGGGCCCACCCAGGCGCGCCGTCGCCCGTCGGGGGCGCTGATCTTCCTCGCACTGGCGACAATTCTCGCGGCATCCGGGGTCACCGCGGCGCTCCTGCTCAGCGGCAACGGCAGCTCCTCGACCACGACCGTGGTCACGAGTAACGGTGAGAGCAGCCGGCCCGAAGGCGACTCCCCCGGCGCGGCGCCGCTGCCGGCCGGATCGATCGAAGCGGGGCGCTACGTGCAGGCCGGCTCATTCAAGTTCGCCCCCGACGCCGAAAAGGAGCGCCTCCGGCTGGCCGCCGCCGGCATTGACGTAGACGTCATGGCCTCCGACGCGGTACGGGAGCTCTACCCCGGCTTTCAGGTCCTGCTGGGCGGTCCGCTGCACTCGAACTCCGAAGAAGCGGCCCTGCTGAAACAGCTCCACCGCAACGGCGTTCCCTCCGCATTCGCACGGCCGCTGACGCCGGCGCCCCCAGCCCCGCCCAGCAACAAGCTCGCGCGGGGGACCTGGACGGGCAAGCTCGAAGAGAGCAGCACCTCTCACCCCCAGCTCGACCGCACCCTTCCGGTGACCTTCGTGACGTCGGCCAACGGCAGGGAGGGCACGCTCATCTTCCTCGGCATCAACTGCGTTGCCGAACTGCGAGCCGAACCAACCGCGGGTCCAACCCTGAGCTTCCGGCGCGGCTCGGGATGCTTCGCGGGCAGCTGGCGGATACGCCCGTCGCAGGGCGAGTTGATGCTCGCCTTCCTTCCGCCCGACAGCGACCTGATCGTCTTGGGCGAGCTGCACCGCGCCTGAGAGCGGGCAGCTCCGACCGTCAACTGCCCGCGGGCGCTCGTGTGCCGCCGATCCGTCCGGGGCCGGGCCACTCGCGCATCCTCGCGCGCCCTGCACCAACCTTGGGCTGTTCAGCCCCCAGGCCCAGGGACCTGGGCCTGCTGGTGCCCGCACTTCCTGCAGAAGCGGTCCTGAAGGCGAAGTGACCCGCCGCAGCCTTCGCAGAAGACCGAACGCGGACTCTCCTCGGCCGCCCCCCGATCGCCCGCGACGGGCGGATCGCCTGCCGCGGGCGGCCCGGGCTCGGTGGCGACGGACGCTGGATCGGGCGCAGCGGTTGGCTCGGTCTGCGCACCGGCGGCAGGGGGCGGTTCGGGGGCGGGCGGTGGCACCGGCGGGCTGGGGGCCGGAGGAGGTGGGGTGACGGCGAGCGGCGCAGGCGCAGCGGGTGCGGGCGGGGTGGCGGGCGGG
>Ga0207652_10000401_pt1 | contig 45236 bp, 49 predicted proteins | sample KBSC63BmetaG_FD_184334 | JGI IMG/M metagenome (GOLD analysis project Ga0207652, IMG submission 184334) | Corn rhizosphere microbial communities from Kellogg Biological Station, Michigan, USA - KBS C6-3B metaG (SPAdes) (version 2) | ecosystem: Host-associated > Plants > Roots > Rhizosphere ...
TAAAAAGCGACAACCACTCTAGATTGTCTAGACCAGCAGCAGATTTGCATCTACTGTTTTCGAGTGATTGCCGCATTAACGATGCAAATCACTCTTTTCAGAGATAAAAAAACCGCTGCTAATCTAGACAAACTAAGCATATAACTTCTCGACACAATCATCAACGTGCTAACATTAACTTATAAGGCAAATAGCCCGCTACGTGCGGGCTTTTGTTTTATCAAATACTGTGAGAATACAGCGAGGATATATGGCAAACGAGCAAAACCTTAAACCATTCAATAAAGGCTACGACGTACGTCGAGGTAGTAAACCGAAAGGCTCTAAGCACGTTTCAACCTACATACAGGAGATACTTCAAGATGTTGAAATTGAATATACCTATAACGGCAAAATCGTAAAGAGTTTTCCGGTCGAGGCAATCATCAAGACTGCTCTTATAAAGGCAATTAACGGTGATTTAAAAGCGGCCGAAATGCTTTTTAAATACGGTTACGGACCCGCAAGAGAAGAAGTCACTCAAGAGAAGCTCGTTGTAGTCACTAGGGTACACCGTAACTGGGCAAAAGAAAAAGGACTAGACGAAACAAAAGATAAGCACTAGGATAAAAACACAATATAAATTCTTAGGCATTAATAGCCCATCTAATCTAGAGGGCTATTTTAATGCCAAAAAACCACCGAAAAAGACTTCCCGGTAAAGCAAAGAGAGAGGTTAAAGATGACGCACTGGAACTAGCACAGCTTATTTATGATGTCTTCAAAGAGAATAAGGCTAGTGGTAAAATTGATAATGGACAAAACAATGCACAAACCCAAGGTAGTTAATTTATTAGTATTAGTGGGAGCTTCTTTAGGCCTTGCATTGGCCTTGTCCGAGAAGCTCCCTCTCATATTAGTAAGGGGTAACTATGCCTAAACAAACACTTGCTATTGCACTCTGCCGGGTATCATCCACCGAACAGCTTGAAAATAATAGCCTAAACCGGCAGCGTGACGCTGTGCTGAAAGCAATGCATGAACTGGAAGTCTCTATTCCCAGTGACGGATGGTGGTCCGGAAGTGTATCAAGCAAACGAGGCACTAATGTTAACCGTAAGGACTTGCAGGAAATGATTGACTACTGCAAGAGAAACAAACGAGTTAAGTATGTAATTGTCGATGAGCCTGACCGCTTCATGAGGTCTATCGATGAAGCTGCCTATTTTGAAGTCACCTTTAGGCAACTAGGGGTTACTGTCTGGTATGCTTCAGACCCCGAACTCAACAGAGGAGATTTGCCTTCAAAATTACTTAAATTCACAAAGTACTTGTCTGCCGAGGGGAGTAACGAAGAACGTCAAAATAAATCAATTTCAGGCCAAACTAAAGCGCTCTTAGAAGGTCGTTACCCATTTTCGCCCAAGCCGGGCTACAAGCGTGGTTACGAACGAGGTATACAAGAGCCTCATGATGTACGTGGTCCTATTCTTAAAGCAACACTACAAATGATAGCAGCAAGACAGGTAACTCCCACTCAAGCTCTTATAGACCTAAATAAAACAAACTTCGTTAAAGGGCGGGCGCTCTACAAAATGGACAAATTTCGGAAAATCGTCACAGACCCTTTCTATGCGGGAATAGTCGAGATTAATAAGCAGGTCAAAGTAAGAAACGAAAATGGCTTACATAAAGCGCTTATAAGTAAAGAGCAGCATTTAGAACTTCTTAAAATCATGAACAGTAAGCAAAAAAATCAGTCGGGCCCAAGAAAGAATGGAAACCCGAAATACCCTCTTTCTAACCTTGTTAGCTGTAAGTTGTGCGTCGACAAAACAAACGGAAGATATGTTGGCTTTGACCACGGGAATGGTAAAAGCAAAGTTCTAGTATATGAGAAGTACCGCTGTCGTGGCTGTGGGCGATATCTAACCCGACAGGAACTTCATGAAAAGATTGAGAAGCAATTTACAGACCTTCATATAACTGACCACGGGCTAAAGAATTTGCTCGAAGCACTTGAAACTGTATGGAAGCAGAAAGAAGGTGAAACTGAACAGGAAAGCAATCGCATACAACACAAGATTAAATCACTGAGCGAAGCTATATCCACCCAAGTAGAAGCAGTTACAGACCCTACAAACGTCTCTATAAAGCAAGAAATCATGGCATCAATCACCAAAAAGAAGTCAGAAATTGTGGAGCTAGAGGATGAGCTAGCCAATCTAACCTCAAATGCCGATAACGATAAGGAACAGTTTCTGCGCTTTGCTTTTAGCTTTGTCGAGAATATGAGCAGTCAGTTTTTGGAACTATCTCAAGAAAACAGATTGAGGTGTAAACAGGTTGTATTTCCGGCTGGATTTTACTTAGACGCTAACAATAAAGTTTACACTCCGGAAATAAGCCCACTTTACAGATTGGTGACAAATAAAAAAGACCTTTCGGTAACCGAAAAGTCCCTTTTGGTGCGGGTGAGGGGACTCTAACCCCTGGCCTCTTCCTTGGCAAGGAAGCGCTCTAAACAACTGAGCTACACCCGCTCGCTCGCCTTTGGCGAGCAATTATCAATTCACAATTATCAATTCACAATGAATTATCAATGATCAAAGATCAATGAAAAATTAATGAAAAGTGTAAACTGCAAAATGTTAAATGCTTTGCCTTTAGGCAATAGCGTAGATTGTAACAAAAACCCCTGTAAAAAGCAAAACGCGGGACTTTTTATCCCGCGTTTTTAGCAACTCATTTTTAATTTAAAGATTGCCTTGGCGGTTGCCGCAAAGTGCAGAGTTGTTTAGACCGGTTTGTTGGCCGTTAGCGCCGCCTCTAAAGTCGTGTGCAACATCGCCGTGTTCACCGAAAGCACCAAATGCGCCTGATCCTGCACCAGTTCCGCATTGCGCACCTGCATTTGCAGCTGCTTCACAGCCGTTGGCTGAGTTCTCGCAATATCCACCGCCTGCGTTTGCTGCAAAAGCGGGAACGGCGGCAGCCCCGGCAATAAGGATGCCGGCTCCAGCACTCACTACGTACTTTCGGTATTTAGATTTAATTTTTTCTACACCTGTATTAATATTGTATCTAACCATACGACCCTCCTTATAGTTATTACAATTGCATTGTAACACCACCGCTGAATATATAAAAAGAGCGCGGTAAAAACCCACGCTCTTTTTATATTCTTTTAATTTTTATTGGGCGCGGCCGTTGGTCCAGCTAACGCACTGGCCTTGGTTCTTGAAGGCTGCGCCGTTTTGATCGGTTAAATTCTTGTAACCATCGTTCTTACAAGCATCTTTATCGGATGGTGTTTGGAACGGTTCGAAGTTGTATGTAGTACCGTTAAAGTCTACTAAGTCGGCTTCTACGTTATAGCTTGAGTTGTTGGATCCAACATTTACTCCAAAACCGGCCACTACAGCATTAGGGCACGCTGCGCTAACCTGTGCCAACGTGTATGTAGCAGGACCGCCAGGCGTTCCATTTATAGTCCCATTAGAACATGTTACGGTTCTTGTAGACCAGAATAGGCCTTGGTCAACATCCCATGATTGCCAGGTTGCGGGAACAACCGCGCCTTGGCCACCTTGATAAGGTTCAAAAACTAAAGTACTAAATCCAGAAGTTCCACCATTTAAGAATGTAGCTAACTGGTATGAAGGGTCCGCTACAGTTCCAGCCGGCTCATTTTGTTTAGTGTAGTAACTAAGCTCATTGACGTCAGATAATGCTGTGTTTGTGGCGTGCATATATTGTGCTTTAGCGGTCGTGGTTGCATCTGTGGTCAGCTCCAGCGCACCATTATGCGGATTGCCAGGGGCTGTTGTATCATTATTGAAACTTACTGTGCCGCCTGTATTGGTGTCTGCCGTAGACCAGCCCTGCGTGTTAGTTGGTGTTACCACCACCTGGCTGCCAGGTGCGGCCTTAGCTGCTAGCGGCAAAGCAATAGCAGCTCCTAAGCCCAGTACCGCCAAAGCAGCACCATAAAAACTTTTTTCAGTATTTGAAACTATTCGTTTCAAACCAGAATTAATATTATAACGATATCTCATACGCCCTCCTTTTAGTTAACTTAACCATTATAACATTAGGTTTTTCTCAGTAAGTAAAAAGGAGGTTGTAGATATAAAAATAAGAGGCGAGGGCGCCCGGCCAGGTGGCCAGGCGCTTCCTCGCATGTACGGGTCAGTTCTTCTTGTCCTTAATGAGCTTTCGTAGCGTCTCTGGGATCTGTAGTCTGCCCACGTTGCGCATGCACTCGTCGAGCTGCTGCTGCGCTCCTGTGAGCAGACCTTCCAGCCGTGCTTTGTCGGCATTTAGAGCCGAGATCGTGCTGGTGGCAGTGGCCAGCTCTGTGTGCAGGCGAAGGTTTTCCGTTTCCACTGATTCGAGCTCTTGGACGCGGTGGATGAGCTCCAGATTTCTGTCTTCCAATTCCTGCACCGCGCCGGCGATGCGAAGCATGTCGGCATTGAACTCCGCGATGTCCGCGGCGTCCTCCATCGCATCGTCTGGCTGTTCGGGCATCTTGACCAGCCAGGCATGGCCCCTGCGGCCGTTGTGGAGCCTATCGCCGCCGAGGCGGACGAACTCGATGAAGCCGCGTTTGGTGAGGTGCCGGACCAAGTACCTGGCGTGGCCAAGCTCGGCCCCCATTTGCTCCATCAGCGCGTTGGTGGGGCTTGAAGTGATGAAGTAGAAGCCTTCGCGGTCGCTCTCGCGGTGCGGAAGCTGCTGTGTGATGGCTAGAGCTTGCTGAAGCTCTGAATCGAGAACACTTTCGTCTATTGACAAGTGGTTGCCCTTTCGGGTAGATGATTGGCACGATTTAAACTTGCTTTAAGGTTCGCTTGGGATAGGCCTCGCTCCATTGTGACTCCGTACAACTCTGTAATATCACAAAATCAAACTATAAGCAATTAAATTGTCTTGCTAATCATTTTATTATTTTTTATGCAAACTATGGTTACTGGCTAAAGCCAGCATAAAATTATAATGAGTATGAGCCGCCGTAAGTTGCGGTTAAAATATCGGTGTTTGACATTGCGTTTACTAGTTTACTGGAGCTTGCAAAAGTGATATTGGCGCTTGAATTGGCTTTGTGCGGCAACGCTGTAAAGTTGACGGTTGCTACAAGCAAATGCCCGGAAATAGGGTTGATGCTTCCGCGTTCAACATTGACTGAGCCATTAGCACCGTTAGCTTCGGCTTGTACACCAAATGCGGTGTTGGCTGTATCAATATTCACGTAGTTAAGTTTGTCCATCGGGTAATTTAAGTCTGCCCTTACTGCATTCACAACTTGAGATCCTGTGTCTGCCCACACTTGCACGGCGAGAGTGCCATTTGAAGATAAATTGTTGTTTGAAGTCACAAGTGATAAGTTAGGAGTCTTTAAAATGGGAGTAGATTTAGCAGCTTGTGTTGAGTAGGCAGATAGGCTGGTAATAACCGCAAAGGCCACTACAAAAAACATACCTGCGATGATATTTATATGGTCGTGCCAAGATGGTGTTTTAGCCTTTTGGGTTTTTGCTTTAGCCATAAACGGTACTTTGTAACCTTTAGCAGTATTGTAGTACTGATACATTTGCCGGTCAACCACTTTGTTTATAGAGGTAAATATATTAAAATATACATTGTCCTTAAATATTTTGTATCTAAGGGAAAAGAGCAACGAGGCTTGGTTTGCTTGCAAACTCGGCTTCGCCGACTTAAGCGATGAGAAAAACCTTTAGGTTTGTCTCATTTTCGGCTCTTTAGCTCAGTTGGTAGAGCAGAGGCCTGAAGAGCCTTGTGTCCCCAGTTCGAGTCTGGGAGGAGCCACCAATCAAGATGCCCACTTTTGTGGGCTTTTTGATTGTTATACCAAGCTAAAAAATTGTCTTCTAGTAGATCGGAAAAAGACGGTGTTTATGATTCTGACCAAATGAGATTTACGCAGTCTTTAATGCCGATTTCGTCTTGCTCCATGGGAAGGTCTAACAATTCTTTTTTTGTGATAAACTGTGCATCCACTAAATCTCCGTATTTGAAGCTGTAGCTTTCTAAATGAGCCTGAAGACAAATTTTTAATGAGGCATAACCTCGCGTATTCATCCCCCTATAGAAACAAACCACTCTACCTAAGGTCGCAAGACCTATTCCAAACTCATCTTTTAGTTCTCTGTTTAAGCACTCCTGAATATTCTCATTATGCGCAAAGCCGCCTCCTGGTATTTCCCAGGTTCCCTTAGGTGTTTTGCCAACTAATAAACGGTTATTACCATCAAAAATAATTGCTTTGACAGAAACTCTATAAAACGGGCTGGGCAAATGGCGCAATATCGAATAGTCAAAATCCACTATTTAGCTTCTTTGGCTAGGAAGTTTTTAACGTCTTCTACGGTGCTCATGAATTGGGCGGGGAAGATGACGGTGCTGTTTTTTTCGCTGGAAATTTCGGTTAGAGTTTGCAGGTTGCGCAGCTGCAAAGCAATTGGATGCGCGGCAATAATATCTGCTGCTTCACCAAGTTTAGCAGCGCTCAGTTGCTCGCCTTCGGCGGCAATAATTTTGGCGCGTTTTTCACGCTCGGCTTCCGCTTGGCGGGCCATGGCTCGCTGCATGGTATCTGGAAGCTTAATATCTTTTAGTTCCACAGTGCTTACATAAATGCCCCAATCGGCGGTAGCGGTATCTAGTATTTTCTTAATTTTTTCATTGATTGCTGCCGTTTGGCTGAGCACGTCATCTAAAGAGCTTTGCCCAACAATGTTGCGCACCGTCGTTTGAGCGATTTGGTAAGTGGCGCTTATGACGTTTTCTATTTCTACGACCGATTTAATTGGGTCGTTCACCTGGTAGTACGCCACTGCAGCTACGTCAATAGAAACGTTGTCTTTGGTTATAACTTGCTGGCTGTCTACCGGCAGCGTAACTATGCGGATGCTGATTCTTTTCATCTGGTCGACAATCGGAATAATTAACCTCATGCCCGGTTCTTTAACAGCCGGTCTTACTTTGCCCAAACGCAAAACCACCCCGCGCTGGTATTGGTTTATAATTCTAACTCCTGTAATTAACCACAAAACAAGAATTCCGATCACAATCCAAAGTAAAATCATTTTTAATGTCCCTCGCTTTCTTTGATTTGATTGTATACTCACGGCAGTAAAAAAGACATATCTTTGAATATGTCTTTTTTACATGGTGGGCGAAAGAGGACTTGAACCTCCACGTCCTTACGGACACCACGACCTCAACGTGGCCTGTCTACCAATTCCAGCACTCGCCCGTTGTTTTTATCAGCATACGGATCTGATTCTAAAAAATCAATGAATTTAAGTCGTTTGCGACTCAAAGAAGGTAGATTCTTGGCATGATACATAAACGAAAAGAGTTTTTGAGAATCTGATTTGGCATAACTGAGGACAAACGCTCGTCTTCCCATTTTAATTCTACCATTGCCTACATTTGAAAGCCTGCCGTTATTAAGCTGGAGCCATTCCAAGAAAACTCTACTGGCGCTTACAAACTCGGTATAGTACATGAAACTATTATTCCAGCGTTTGTCTTTAAATCCATAGACGGTGCCGTCTCCATCAAAATATCCGCGTAAAAAATCTGCATAAAATTCGTCTGGCATAAAAAGAGGCTTAATTGTCCTGCTTTTGGCAGTAGTAAGGCCTATGTCTAACAAGAAATCATAGAATGCTACATTGCTAAATTGGAGATGATATGCCTGGCTGCCATAATAGCTTATTTTTTTAGAGAACTTTACATCAATATTCAATATTTTTTGTACGATATTAATAAGTTCAAGATCTTTTGAGGTGAAGTTAATGTGTCTATTATTGTTAAGAAGGCATCCGTCAGAAGTAATAAGCCCCACCACGTAGGCTATGTCGGTATTTAATGAATAGACCTTTTTATATTTATACCTACTCATATAAAACAATTATACCATTTCAAGGTAAAAAATATATGCGTTAATCTTATCTAGTTGGCGTCGCGTTTCAAGAAGAGATACCAGGCTATAAGATAGCTGCCAACAATCCAGAGCGTGAAAACTAATGCGCCATGTGCGGGGGTTAAATAACCGGAAGGGGAATTTATATGTTCTACCGATGATGATGGTACAGCAACCTGGCTTAGTGCAGTAAAGGGCAAATAAACTGCGTTATGTTTTAATATCAATGTTAGTAAACCCTCAACTGTGCCAGGAAGCACAAACAGCGCTGCAATGGCTCCCACCTGATTGCGTATCAGGAACGCAAAAAGCATGCCGGCGAGGGCATAAGCCTCGCAGAAGAATACGACTTTAGCAAAGAAAACTACAAAATTAACATCTTGATGTACCAAGGTGTGTCCGCTTAAAGCAATGCCGGCATACATTGCGCCGAGAGAAGCGACCCCGGCAAGCAGTGAATAGACAAATACGAACAATATTACCGCAGCAATTTTTGATAATAAAACCCGCGTGCGGCTGTTGCTGGCTGTTAAGGTATATACGATTGTATTGTGGCGGTATTCGTGTGCAGCTAAGAGCAAAGCTATAATCGCACCGGCAACAGATAGGGTAGTGGAGATTTGCGTGATGGAGCTGGCAACAAAAATATTACTGCTAGCGCCTCCCGCAGCATCTGCCGAGGAGTTTTTATAACCGTGGACATAGAACGCCACTGTAGCTGTCAGCAAAAAGAAACCAACAGTAAGTATGTAAGTAGAGCGTATAGTTAGAATCTTTTTCAACTCGGATTTAAAAGTTTGCATTACTTTTTATCCTTCTGGCTTGCCTGGTATTCTTGCGCACCTTCGGTCAATTCTAGAAACACTTCTTCAAGCGATGCCATATGTTTTGCAAGTTCTAGTACTGGCAGTTTGTGCTCAAACGCCAGTTTGCCAATTTCATCGGTCTTAACACCAGCCACGGATAGGCCACTGTCTTTTTTTATAAAGCTATGATTTGCCTTGGTTAATGCTTTTTCCAGATCTCCAAGCTTGCTTGTGCGTACAAAAACAGTTGATGCACCGTTACCAGCCAAAAGTTCACTAATAGAAGTGTCTACAATTAATTTACCTTTGCCAATTACCACAACATTGTGCGCCATCTGTGCCATTTCGCTGAGTAAATGGCTGGATACAAAAACGGCGTTGCCTTCTGCTGCGTATTTTTTAAGAAAATCCCTAAGCCAAGCAATTCCTTCAGGGTCTAGGCCATTTGCCGGCTCATCTAAGATTAGGTATTTAGGATTTCCTAAAATTGCCGCGGCTATTCCTAAGCGTTGGCTCATACCGAGAGAGAATTTGCCCGGGCTTTTTTTGGCTACATCTTTAAGCCCGACGATATCTAATACTTCATCAACCCTTTTAAGCGGAATATTTCCGGCTGTGGCGAGGATTTTTAAGTGGTTACGCGCGGAACGCGTCGGATGGAATGCTTTTGCTTCTAATAAAATCCCCACAATTTTGGAAGGCTCTGGATAATATGCAAGTTTTTTGCCGTCATAAGTTGTGTGCCCTTGGCCGTTGTCCAGTCCAAGCATCAAGCGCATGGTTGTTGATTTTCCGGCGCCATTCGGGCCTAAAAAGCCGGTGACTTTGCCGGTAGCAACCTCGAAGGATAAATTATCTACTGCGAGTTTTTTGCGGTATTTTTTGCTTAAGTTGGTCGTCTTGATCACTAGAATTCATTATATCCAAGTTAGGAATCTTTACCCAATTTTTGTAATTTAAGCGTCTCTGCGCATAAGGCTCCAGCCCGCGGAATGCAACGATCGCCCAAATAATATTTAAAATTACGCTTATATATACCTTGTAATGCAACTGGTAGATTGTCATAAGTACGGCGCCAACAAAATTATCGAGCTCGTACCACATAGATTTTCCGCTCCAGCGTCCAATACTTGTGCGGTAAAAACCCAAGAGGATTAATATCGCACCGACTAGTCCTAGGATTTTATACATTTTTAACTCCTTGGTAAGAATTCGTGGCGGTGGGCCAGGCTGTAGTCGCCGCGCATTAGTGATTTTACATCTTCCTGGCTAGCTGTCTTAACGCCTGGATTTAGGATATTAAAGGGGTCAAATATTTTTTTGACTTGCAGCATTAGGTTATGGACGTCTGCTCCGTACATGGCGCGTGTATAACTGGCGCGCAGGCGGCCGTCGCCATTTGCGGCGCTAATGCTGCCGTCCATTGCAATTGCCGATTTGTAAATTGCATCGCTTAGCTTAAATAGCCGCTGGCGGTCGCCGAGTTGCGAAAGGTCCAAAAGCGGCTGCATGCGGATTACTCCTTCGCCGGCCTGGCCCCAAGCTGGCGCGACTAGCCCTAAACTGGCATAAATTTCGGTGGCTGTGTGCAAAAATTCAACCAAATTGGCGATTGGCACGCAAATATCTTCCGCAACAGGCACGGCTTTGCTTTGGCCTTTTGGAGTAGTTAAAATTGTCGTTACGCTCTCGCGTGCTTTGCGCAACCGGATGTGTTCGGCCGGCTTTTCTGCCAAATCAAACGCCCCGTCTACTTTTTGCAAAATTTTCTTTAGTTGCTTTATTGCTTTCTTTTGCGCGGCTTCTTTGGGGTCATCAAATTCTATAAATAAATGTATTGCCGCGCGGGGATCTTTAAACAGCCCGGCCAGCTGGTTAGGGTTTGTGCGGGTCACTTGCTCAATAACTGCGCGGTTGATCATATCGCACATACTTGGCTTGAGTTTTAGAACTTGCGGCAATACTTCGTGCAGGTCGTTTAAGTCGGTAAGGCTGATTAGGGCAAGTTTAGTGTTGGGTGTATAAGTTTCTGTGGCCAGCGTTGCTTCTGTGATAATGCCTAAACTGCCCTGGGAGCCTAAAAACAGCGGAGTGAGGTCGAAGCCTTTTTTAGTTTTAACATCAAAAATATTGTAGCCGGCGCTGTTTCTGATGGCTTTAATGTGCGCCCGCTCATGTTCAATAAGTGCTGCGTTGTCTTCTAACAGTACGTCCAAACCACGGTAAATTTCGCCCTCTAGGCTGGACATTCCCAATTTTTTGTTGAGTTCACGTTTGCTTATTGGTCCGGTCTCTATAAGTTCGCCGTTGGCTAAAACTACGCGCAAGCGCTCTACATAATCGCTTGTGGGACCATACTTGACCGATTTTTCGCCAATTGCATTGTTGGCCATACCGCCGCCGATTGTGGCGTAATGCTTAGATGCGGGGTAGGGTGGCAGGAATAGGCCGTGAGTATGCAAAGTTTGTTCTAGTTTGTCATAAGTTACGCCTGGCTCGACTGTTACAAATTGCTTTTTTTGGTCAAGCTCTAAGATTTTGTTCATGTGGGCGGTAAAGACTAATAAAATACCGCTGCCGATTGCCGCTCCGGACATGTCGCTGCCCCCGCCGCGCGGGGTGATTGGCAAGCCGCGGCCGCGTTCGGCCAGCTGCCAAGAAAAACGCATTGTTTTGCGCACGTCGTTATCGTCTCTTGGATAAACAACAATAGATGGCGCAATTCGCAAAATGCTGGCATCCTGCGAAAAATGCTTGCGGACTTCCGCAGAATCCGTAACCTCTCCAAGCAAGTGCTCTTGTAGATACTGTGCTACTTTCCCCATATATAAAAACTATTTCTCCAACCCACTTGTGGTTTCATTCACTCCATCATAACACGATCAGGCCTTGGCGTTTTAAATAAAACTAAAGTAAAATAACAGATGTCTATTCCAATTTTACAAAAAACCGCATAAGCCATTTTTGTAAAATTGAGAGGAGGAGGCGAGCCGAGGCTTAAAAGTAATTTCATAAAATGAAATTACGGATGCCGGTGCCCCAACTCCGACGAGGGGATGTGGCGGAATTGGTAGACGCGCTACGTTCAGGACGTAGTGAGCTTTGCTCGTGAAGGTTCAAGTCCTTTCATCCCCACCAAATTTATGACATATCTTATAGAACTTAAACGCGAATTTAAGGCCAAGCAAGGGCTGGAATCTCCTATTCGAAGATCTAAAAACTTGCCATCATTGCAACCAAGTGATGGTTGCTCTCTAGTTTTAAAAGTTGGTATTGAATTTAATGAATCGCAACTTGGACCACGAGGATGGTTCGTAGATACAGATAGCTTGGAAGGTTTTTTGGATGAGATTTGTCAAAGACTTTCTAAAAATAAGTGGACGGAAATTTTTGACTTTAGGCCAACTTTTGAACTGGTAACCAAATGGGTATTTGAACAACTTGAGTCAAATATTACACAACTGCAATACATAGAAATCGAAAACCAGACATTAGGAAGTAAAACTCGTTACGACAAAAATTAGAACAATTGATAAAAACAGCAATTTATTGTAAAATACTCTTCAAGTTCATTAAAAATTTATGTAATGGAGAGCTAAGTGCGCGTAGTGGTGTGTACTTAGCTCTCCGTTGCTGCTAGCGTCACGAGAGCATCCTGTACATCTCCAACTTTTCGGAGGCGACAAATACCTATGCCGACGTCAACGGAACTACAAGGTGTCCCCGCGATCGATGACCCGGGCCTCATGGCGGCTTACGGCGTGGTCACCGTGGTGAAGGGCTGGGATGGCTTGATGAGCCTCGATTGGTACGAAGGGTTGTCCCGCCTGGAGGACCTTTTGCGCCAGAGACTCAAGGCCACCCGGGAATCGGGCATTCAGGCCCGCTTGGTGCTCCGCTGGCTGCTCGCCACCAACGCGCTGGGCGACGAGAACAGGCAGGAGCTGCTCGAGATCGCCCGGATCATCGGCCTCCCAGCCGATGACATCGAGGTGGGTTCGGAGAAGCCGGCACAGACGGCAGGCGCCGACCTCGACCGCGCACGTACCTATCTCGACTACGCGCTCGAAGATAGGGACCACATGCCGTCCGGCGCTGCCGGATGGGTCTCGCAGGCTCGCCAAGCGCTTGGCGACAAGAAGTAGTAGCAACGTGAGAGAGCAGGGCGGCCCAACGGGCCGCCCGCTTTTCTTTTATAAGGACAATTTTTAATAATTTTGTGCGCACGGTCACTGATTGTTTGTGATATTTATGCAAAAATACGGCTAAATAAATTAGAATCTTAAACTATTGAAAGAACAGCGTAGAACCAACTCGGCAGGCGCTCCTCGTACCAAGTTAGCTCTACGCTGCTGCGCCAGTTACTTCAAGTTCCAAGAAAACAGACACTAGGAGGAGCGGATATGGCAGTGGAAGTTGCCAAGGAGAGCGGGCTAGATAGCCCGCAGATGGGCAAGGAAAATGGTGCGGAAGTCGAGCATGAGAAAGATCCTCAAGCCTTTAATGAGAGGGGCAGAACGCTTCTTTCGGCGATTCTCGAGGAGCGTCCGAACTATTCGCACGCCACATCAATTGCTGGGATTCTCGCACAAACGGGACACATTCGAGGCTAGGACAGCAAAGCGGCAGCATGTAGAGAAATGGTGGGCGGCAAATAGCTGCCCACCTAGTAATTTTTAGCGGCTAAAGACGCGCCATTTCCAGGAGGGTTTTTGCAATGGCTGGCTTAAGCCGACGTCGGCTTTGGCAGGATTTTCATCTAATTTCGCATAAATTGACCCAACAACAGCGCCCTTATCCCTAGGAGCTTTTATAGAATTTAATTGGGCTGACAAGCTTACTTTTTGGCCACGCCACACAAAGAAGGACAGATCGTTTTTAGCAACTGCTTCCGCGCGGCCGCCCCACGGCAAATTATAATAACCAACCGCTTGGCCGGCCTTAACGGCTGCGACATTCTCAAACCCCTGGTCGCTGGCCTCTATAAGCGGACGGGCATCAGAAACGGCTTTAGTAAGGTCCGGCGCGCCCATAATTGCGCCTACCACGGTTACTTTTTGTCCGCCAATGTTGCGCTCAGAAGAAAACAAGAAGCAGCCCAAAGCTTCTTCTGTATTGCCGGTTTTAATACCATTCACATAATCCGTGCCTAGCAGCCAGTTAATATTATGCACCGTGCCGGCTTCTGGAATATCGGCTTGTTTTTGATTAACAACCTCGGCAATTACCGGATTTTTAATTGCTGCTTCACCCAAAACTACCAAATCGCGCGCGCTGCTGAGTGTCTCCGGAGAAAAACCGCTGGCATCGGAAATGTGTGTGTCTTTTAGGCCCAATTCCTTGGCTTGGCTGTTAGCGTAGGCGATATATTTATCGACCGAACCAAACGCCCAATTAGCCAGCGTGGCCGCAAAATTGTTGGCGCTGGGGAGCATCAGCGCCTGCAGCGCTTGGTATTCGCTGATTTTTTCGCCTGCAACTACTTTTGCGACAGATCCACCTTTTGAGTAGTAGTCGTTATAAATAAGTACGTCTTGGTCGTTTATTGTAATCATCGGACCTTGCTGGCCAATACTCAATGGTTTTTGTTTTAACACTGCGTACGCTGTCATAACTTTCGCTGTGCTGGCGATTGGCGCTGATTTTTGCTCGCCGTTGGTTGCTAAAACGCCGTAGCCTTGCGCGCCGATAGCTGACTGGCCGTAGGCGGGCCAAGGGAGGGGAACTGCGCTGTCGGTAGTTGGGTTTTTGACATTTACCACTGGCTGTATGTTTGGCAATGGGCGCATGTAAAGCAAAAGTTCAGCAACTAAAGCTAAAATAATACCTACGCTTAGCAATCGTTTTAAAAATTTAAGCGGTTTTGCTTTTGATTTCGGTTTTTCTAGCTCGCTTGGTTTTACTAGTCTCATCTAATAATTAATGATACTAGAATAAGCGCGATTTGATGTATAATTACGTTTAGACCAAAACTATTTTAAGGAGTAAATAATTAAATCATGAACGGTATCGTTATTCTGGCAATCATTGTTGTTCTGCTTGCCATTGTTGTCTTTATCTATAACGGCTTAGTGCGCGCCAAAGTGCGAACCGATGAAGCCTGGAGCGACATCACAGTCCAACTTAAGCGTCGCTACGACCTTATACCTAACTTGGTTAATACCGTACAAGGCTATGCCAAACACGAAAAAACAATTTTTGAAGACGTTACCAAAGCCCGCACGGAGGCTTTAGGAGCACAAACGGTTGGCCAAGCGGCACAAGCCGACAACCAATTCCAATCCGCCCTAAAAAGCTTGTTTGCGGTTGCCGAAAATTATCCCGACCTAAAAGCTAATCAAGGCTTTCAGCAACTCCAAGCAGAACTTGTAGATACCGAAGATAAAATCCAAGCCGCACGCCGCTTCTATAACGGCTCGGCGCGCGACCTTAACATTAAAATCCAATCGTTCCCAACAAATATTTTTGCCGGCGTATTAGGCTTTAAAGTACGCGAATTCTTTGATGTAGACGCCAACCAAGCCGTCGCCGTAGCCGAGCCGGTAAAAGTAGACTTTAACAGCGACTCCTCAGACGATTCTAAGAAATAACAGGTATTATTAGCTCGCATATGTATGAGCAGATATCTTCTAATAAACGCCGCACGTTTGTTTTATTGTTAGTTTTTATTGTGCTTTTGTGGGCTTTGGCCTGGTTGATAAGCCAGGCTACTGGCCGTCCAGGATTGTTATTCGTAGTAGGAGTGTTTTCTCTTCTTTATTCACTTTTTAGCTACTTTGCTGGTGCAAAACTTGCATTGGCGGTTAATGGTGCCAAGCAAATTACCAAAAAAGACGATCCTAGACTTTGGCGCACAGTAGAAAATATTGCCATCACGGACGGTTTGCCAATGCCTAAGGTTTATATAATGAATGACCCCGCGCCTAATGCTTTTGCCACTGGCAGGAAGCCGGAAGCCTCGGCAGTTTGCGCAACTTCTGGCCTATTGCAAATTATGAACGACACGGAGCTAGAAGGCGTAATAGCGCACGAAATGGGTCATATCAAAAATTACGATATGCGCGTGAATACCATTGCTTTTGCATTGGTTGGAATAATTTCGATTATTGCCGATATGTTTTGGCATATTAGCTTTTTTGGCGGCGATGACCGCGACACGCCGCCTTGGCTGCAAGTATTAGCAATTGTGGCGGTAATTTTGGCGCCGTTTGCAGCAACTCTAATGCAGCTGGCAATTAGCCGCCGCCGGGAATATTTGGCCGATGCAACGGGCGCATTAACAACGCGCTATCCTGACGGCCTGGCTAGTGCGCTGGAAAAACTCGAGCATGTCAGCACCGCAACCAGAAAGCAAAACACGGCAACGGCACATATGTTTTTTGCCAACCCGCTAAAAAGCGGCGGCGTGGCTAATTTATTTAGCACCCACCCACCGCTTGAGGCTCGCATAAAAGCTCTCCGCGAAATGCGCCTCTAGTTTTATGATAGACTTCAAATAGTGAAATCTAAAAAACATAAACTCATTACTATCTTATTTATTGCGATGATCCTTGTAGCATCAGGAGCTTTTTATCTGAAACACCATAACTCTGAAAATAAAAATGCTGTCGTATGTATATGCGGTCCAGCTGGGGGAGTGACAAATTCTCCCTGTAGTGTAGCGCCGTCGAATGGACCGTGCGAATAGGCATAAATCAAGATATAATAGACGTATGGCGAAAAAGGGAGAGGTAAAGCGGAAAAAATCCGCTCCTACTAAGGCTGCATCTAAAAAATCTGCGAGCTCTGCTAGGGTGCGCAAAGCTACCAAGTCGCAAATAAAACAAAAAAACAAAAAAATGGTGCGCTCTGCAAAGCCGGTTATCGGCAGTTTTAGGTTAACGGGCGAGACGTTTAAGTTTATAAAGAAATTTTGGAAACCGCTTGGCGGCATAGTTTTGATTTACAGCTTGCTTAATTTATTTCTCGCAAGCGGCTTAGTTAACAATACCAGCTCGGTTGTTAGTACTTTTGATAGCGGTAAATTTAGCGATGCTCTTAATAGTTTTAGCTCAATCGTTGCCGGAGGCTCAAACCAAACGGCCACGATGCAAACTGTCTTACTTATTATCGAAAGCTTGGTAATTATCTGGGCGCTCCGGCATTTATTTTCCGGCGAACAAATTGGCGTAAAGCAAGCATATTATCATTCAAGTACCCCGCTAATTCCCTTTGTAATAGTTTTATTCTTTATTATTTTACAGCTGCTGCCGCTAACAATTGGGTCTCTCATTCTAGCTATCGTTTTATCTAGTATTGTTGGCAATGTGGCAGTTGAAATTATTTTTACGATTTTATTTGTAGTGTTGGCGTTTTGGTCTATTTACATGGTTACAAGTTCGATTTTTGCGTTATATATTTCGACTCTGCCAAATATGCAGCCGCGCGCAGCGACGCGCTCGGCAAAAAACTTAGTGCATTTTAGGCGCTGGATAGTTGTACGCCGGTTGTTGTTTCTGCCGTTATTTATAATTTTATTTATGGGTGTAATACTCGTGCCGCTAATTTTGTATGCCAAGTTCTTAGTAACGCCCGTCTTTTTTATCTTAAGTATGTTAAGTATTTTGTTTTTCCATACCTATCTGTACTCACTATATAAAGGACTATTAGAATGATCACACCTTTCGCACCACGCCAATCCAGTCCAAGCAAAGCATGGCCTGCTTGGCGTTCTTGGCGCTATATGCAATTTTCTTCTGCGAGTGCTCCCTCACTGTATTTAAATACAGCTCCGTCCGCTCCTCAAAGAGAAATTACATCTGGCATTCAAGTGCGAAACGCGCGTATAGGAGATCATATTTAATGAAAGAATCACCAGCAGAGCGCGCAAAAAAACTGCGCGAGCTTATAAACGATTACCGCTACAACTACCATGTGCTTAACAAGTCCATAATGAGCGAGGCTGCGGCGGATAGTTTAAAACATGAGCTCAGCCAAATCGAGCAAGAACATCCAGAACTTATTACATCAGATTCTCCGACTCAGCGCGTGGCCGGCAAGCCTTTGCCCGGCTTTAAGCAGATCCGCCATAGCAGCCGAATGCTAAGCCTTAATGATGTTTTTGATGAGGCTGAGCTGGAAGCTTGGGTTACACGCATTAAAAAAATGCTGCCGGAAAATACCAAATTAGAATATTTTGCCGACCTTAAAATGGATGGTTTTGCTTGTGCGCTTGTTTATGAAAGTGGAGTTTTAACCCAAGGCATTACGCGCGGCGACGGTTTTGTGGGTGAGGATGTAACTGCTAATGTGCGTACCATAGAATCCGTTCCGCTGCGTCTGCGCGCCAACAAAAAGTTCGAAAAATTCTTGGTTGGGCGCACAGAAATCCGCGGCGAAATAGTAATGTACAAAAAAGATTTTGAACGGCTTAACGAAGATCGCAAAAAGAAAGGCTTAGCCTTGTTTGCAAACCCGCGCAACACGGCCGCTGGCACGGTTAGGCAATTAGATCCAAAACTTGTTGCCGCGCGCCCATTGCAGTTCCACGGCTACGATATTTTGCGGGAAGATCCTTCGGAAGTTGCAACCAACGAATCCGCGTACGAAGCTATGCGCGAACTGGGCCTAAGGGCTAACCGAGAAGCTAAAGTTTTTAGAAATATTAAAGACGTTAAAAAGTTTGCCGACGAATGGGAAGAAAAACGCAAAAAACTAGAATTTAATACAGACGGCTTAGTTATAAAAATTAACGACCGCGCAGTTTACCGCGAACTCGGAGTTGTAGGCAAGGCTCCGCGAGGAGCCATAGCGCTTAAATATCCGGCCGAGCAATCTACTACAAAAGTAAAAGACATTTTTGTAAGTATTGGCCGCACTGGTGCTGCGACGCCGGTGGCAATGTTGGAGCCGGTCGTTATTGCAGGCAGTACAGTACAAATGGCAACTCTGCACAACGAAGGCGAAGTCCATCGCAAAGACATCCGTGTGGGCGACACAGTAATAATCCAAAAAGCGGGAGACATTATTCCGGAAGTTGTAGAGCCGCTTAAAAAGCTGCGCACGGGAACAGAAAAACCATTTGTAATGCCAACATATTGTCCGGATTGTAATACTAAGCTTGTTAAATCTAAGGCAACAGAGGCTATTTGGCGCTGCCCAAACAATGCCTGCCCGTCACGCTCCTGGAAGCGCATCCAGCACTACGCCAGCAAAGCGGCGCTAGACATAGAAGGACTCGGCGAAAAAAACGTAATTGCCTTAATTAACGCACATTTAATAAAGGACCAAGCAGACATTTATACGGTGAAAAAAGAGGATCTTTTGAAGTTAGAAAGGTTTGCAGAGATTTCTGCAGCAAAATTGGTTGATGCAATTAAGTCAAAGAAAAGCCCTACGCTTGAGCGATTTGTTTACGGGCTTGGGATTAGGCAAGTTGGCGTGCAGACTGCGATTGATTTAGCGACTCACTTTAAAACGCTTAACAAGTTAAGTAATTCAACAATTGACGAGCTCTCCGAAATTGATGGAATCGGCGAAGTTGTAGCCGAAGCTATCGTGGAATGGTTTGAAGAGCCACAGAATAAAAAGCTTTTAGAAAAGTTTGAAAAGGTTGGCGTTAAGCCAGAGTCGGCGCATGAACAAACTGGGCCATTAGCTGGCAAAAACTTTGTAGTAACTGGTAGCCTAGAAACTATGGGCCGCGACGAGGCCGCAGAAAAAATCAGGGCAGCTGGTGGGACTTTTCAAAGTTCGGTCGGCAAAGAAACGGATTATTTAGTAGTGGGCGCAAACGTTGGCGCAAGTAAATTGCAAAAAGCTGACAAATTAGGCACTAAACAAATCACAGAGCAAGAATTCCTAAAAATGATCGGGAAATAAAATGTTGGTCGGCGGGGCACAAAGCTTAGAAGAATCTCTCAGAAAATATGATGCGGCTTGGCAGAGACTAAACTTAAAAATAGATGCTAAGCCCACAACTATTAGCTGGAAAGTCGCCAGCACGGCCGATTTATTTAAGAATCTGGAAGGTATAAGTGACAATACCGAGCAAGTTCATATTGGCACAGTCAATAACCGTTTTATCGCATCTGTCGCTTTATTAAAACCAGTTCATGGAATGTATATTATAAAAATTTTGGAGCGCCGGCCCGGTTCGAGCGACCCGCTAGGTTTAGATAGCATCGATTATTTAGTAGACGATATTAATGAAACTTATAAATTAATAAAAGATTTAGGTACGGACAAAGAAGACAACGAAGTGCACGAATGGCTGTCACTGCGCTTTGGCGAAAATAAAGAATTTGAAGCCAAAATAACCGACCATTTAGTTTTGGCTGTAGCTATTAAAGAACTTAAAACCGCTGTTAATAAAATTGAGAAAAATCTATGATCCACACAACATTTACAGTGAACAACCAAAGCTTAGATGGTAATATTTTCTATCCGCCTTCAATGCAAACAAAGAGCCCAGCGATTTTATTTATCCATGGCTGGACAAGTGTTCAAGACCGTTATTATGAGCAGGCCGAAGAGTTAGCTACGGCAGGCTTTGTGTGTCTGACCTTTGATATGCGTGGGCATGGTAAAAGTGTAGGCGATATCGAAGCTCTGACTCGACAAAATTTTATAGACGATGTGTTGGCTGCGTATGATTTTCTGGCCAGGAATAAGTCGGTGGATCCAGAAAATATTACAGTTATCGGTTCAAGTTTTGGTAGTTATCTTGCAGCTCTATTATCCAAGCGACGCAATGTCAAGAATCTAATATTGCGCGCTCCGGCAAATTATCCAGATGGGAGCCCTGACGAAACCATTTTTAAATATGCAAAAACTGCAGAGACTCTAGCTTGGCGTCAACAGCCTCGAGAAATTAATGAGGTTGAATCGCTAAAAAGCCTGAAAGAATTTAGCGGAAAAATATTAATTGTGGAATCGGGAAATGATGAATTAGTTCCTCATCAAACCATCCAAAACTATATTAATGCAGTGGAAGATAAGTCAACACTAACATATTTTATGATGCAAGGAGCACCACACTCTTTAAGTGGCTCTCCACAATTTAAAAAAGAATTTGAGGAAATTGTTAAAGGTTGGCTAAGGGGTAAAGTATGAGCAAAGTGACTTTTATAACAGGTAATCCTAATAAAGCTGAAGTCTTTGCCAAGTATATGGGTGTGGATGTTGCGCATAAAAAAGTGGACCTCGATGAAATACAATCTTTAGATTTACGTAAAATAACCGAGCATAAATTAAAACAAGCATACGAGCTAGTAAAAGCTCCTGTTTTAGTTGAAGATACTGGCTGCTCACTGGATGCTTTTGGAATGTTTCCGGGACCATTCATTAAGTGGATGATGGAGCAAATGAGCCCGAAAGACATTTGCCGGTTGGTGGATGGCAAGAGTAGGGGAGCAGTAGCGGAAATTTGTTATGGGTATTACGACGGTGAGCAAATGAGATTTTTTGAAGGAAGTATGCACGGCACAATTCCTGAATATCCACGGGGAAACGACGGTTTTGGCTGGAATGCAGTTTTTGTTCCTGATGGCTCCACTCAAACCTATGCTGAATCAGGAAAAAATTTTAAGGAAGACACAGTCTACCCAAAGCTGAAAGAATTTTTGACTAACTTAGACTAAGTGGCTTTACCGCTGGCCTAAACCGCTGCGTTGGCTATTGCCAAGACCGTAGTCTGAGGTTGGTGCATAGTCCATAGCACCATCAGCAAACGCTTGCTGTGTTATTTGGTCAAAGTTTTTAAATATAAGATCAGTTTCTTCATTAGGTTGTGTTGGGACTCCTCCCATGCCAGGCTCATTAGTATTTTCGGCCGAAATAGCGACATCAGAATGAAATACTCTGGCACCGCCGCTGTTGGTTGGCGGACTATCTTCTTTGTTTACCTTATAGTGGCCCGTTAGGCGGGAATATGGAACATGGCCACGTTTAGGCGTGCGGCGGACACTAGCCGCGTACAATACGGTTACGTGGCTTAACCCATTTTTAGCTTTTGGGTTTGGCGTGCCGACTTCTTCTTCCACACTAACCATACTGGCGTCTTCCGGATTGAACTGCTCAGGAGTTTCCGGGAGTGCCTTACCCGGGCGCATTTTTACTTTCAGAGTGTAAATACCGAGGCTGCCTAAAGGTTTTGGAACATCAGATGTAGTAAGAGTGTATTTTATGCTGGCGCCTTCTTTTGTAGTTGGCGGTACATATTTAAATTGTCTATTTGGGTCTCCAGAAGATTGCCCTGCGGGTTGGTTGTTCCATAAGCCTGTGATGGCGGCTCCGAATTTGCCCATCTCCGCTGCCGTTATTTCAACTATATGGTTATTGCGCGCTTGTATCTCGGCTCTAGTAGGCGGATTTTCGACTTTAATTTGGGCAGGCTTGGCTTCTGCTATAGAGGGACCTGCCAATGCGCCGGCCGCGGCTGCAATAGCGGCTAGGTTACGTACATTTATTCGGGGGGATTCAGCTCTGCTCATAGGTTACTCTACCAGTTCTAAATTATGTGATTATTATACCATAAGCTTTATTATATTGTCAATATATATTGTCGAGTTTTTATTATCAAATTTCAAGTGAATTATTGACAAATAATTAGCTTAAGCGTGTAATAAAAATAGCTTCGCGCGACCGGGCCTGTCCCCTCCCAATTTCGCCAGTGCCAGCAAAAAACTAAGATCAACTATTGAACGGGCGAAATTGGGAGGGGGCGCGGATATAAAAACGCGCGAGTAGTATTAAAAAATACAAAAACCCAAACTGTAGGCCAGCACATTGAAACAAAAATGGTGCGGTTTATGAAAAAACAAAACCCGGGCCCAGGGTGGGCTCACGCGAAGTATAAAAATATCCGCTATTAAAGCGGATATTTTTAGTGGTGGAGATGCGGGGAGTCGAACCCCGGACCTCGGCAATGCGAATGCCGCGCTCTAGCCAACTGAGCTACATCCCCTAAATATTCTCTATATAATATAAACTATGCCTCTGGACCCACTAACAAAAAATGCTATTAATCATACGCTGCACTGTCTTTTGGGATGTTCTATTGGCGAGATTCTGGGGATGATAATTGCTTCTTCGTGGTCAAATTTCGCCCAGACTGTTATATCTATTATTTTAGCGTTTTTCTTTGGCTATTTATTAACGTCGCGCAGTATTTTAAAAAGCGGTGCTACAAAAAAGCAAGCCGTAAAAGGAGCATTAAGTACCGACACAGTTTCTATAACTTCAATGGAGCTTGTAGATAATAGCTTTATTTGGATTGTTCCCGGAGCTATCCACGCCACATTGAGCGATTGGTTATTCTGGTGGAGTTTGGCGCTATCTTTGGCGATAGCATTTGTAATTACAGTGCCAGTAAACCGCTTCGTAATGTCTAAAAGCGGCCACCACGCACACCGCCATTAATCGTATATACATAATCCTTCATATGACAAAATTATGTATATCTATTTACACGAGAAAAGACTTACGTTATGTAAGTCTTTTTTCGTGGTGGGTGATGAGGGACTCGAACCCCCGACCCTCTCGGTGTAAACGAGATGCTCTAGCCAACTGAGCTAATCACCCTTTAAAACTAGAAAAGTATAACAGATTAGCCCTCTTCTAACAACCGCCTGTCTTCCTCTGGAAATTCCACCGGTGTCATAGCAAGGAATTTATCGCCAGCCTCCGCTCTTCTTTCAATCTCTTCGGGCAATAGTCTTTTATAACCTTCAGGAGTGTAATCTACTTGTTTATGAAGTAGTTCTCTAAAATCCCTCGCAATCTTAAAGATTGTTATGGGATGTAGTATGGCGTCCCTTCTATCTAAAAAGTCCCTAGCTTCACCTACATCATTTCTAAAGCTGGGCATTTTTAACTCATCTGATGGGAATTCGTGTGGCATGTTTACCTCACTTAAAATAATGGTGGAGCATAAGGGATTCGAACCCTTGACCTCATCCATGCCATGGATGCGCGCTAGCCAACTGCGCCAATGCCCCATAAAACGCTGATAATTATACTAAAAACTCCTCTAGTATGCTAGCTTAGTGGTACAATACTTGGAATGGCTTTAGCGAAGACACGGCACCCGCGGCCTAAGCGCGCGGGTAAAAATTCGACATTTGGTGAAAAAACAGCTGCCCGCACCCACGGAGTGTTTGCTAATATTTTTGGCGGCCGTACAGTACTTAAACTTGTGGGCATTCTTGCGGCCATTATTGTAGTTGCCGGCGGAATCCTTTGGTACAAGCTTGTATATACGAGTCCGGAACATGTTTTTTGGGGCATGGTCGATAACAACTTGGCGACCCAAAGTATTACCAAAGAGCTTAACCAAGCTGGCGGCTCCACAACCAACAAAGAAGATACGCAGCTGGCATTTTACCCAAGCCCAAAAGTACGCGACGTTAAAGAAATATCATCCAAGGCCAACAACGGCACGTCTACTGTAAAGATAGAAAGCATCGGCACGCCAACTGATACATACCAGCACTACGTACTGATTAACCAGCCAGGTAAGGGGAGTAAAAACCCTGCCGATTATCAAAAGGTTTATAACATGTGGCTCAAAAACAGTGGAAACCAACAAGCGGAAACCCAGTTGTTTAGCGGTGTGGTATTCGATGCGGTGCTGTTTGGCAATCTGCCGCCTTCTGCCAGACCGCAATTGGTTAACGATTTACATAAAGCCTACCATGTTGATTTTAATAACGTTGCCAAAGAGTCGAGCAAGGGGCGTAAAACGTATACTTACAATGTAAAAGTTAACTTGCGTAGTTTTGCAGAAGCGGTTAATTATTACTCCAAAGCTTTGGGCTTGCCAAACGCCGGCAAAATTAACCCTAGTAACTATAAAGCTACAGATGAAGTCGCGATTAACTTAAGCGTGGACTTGCCATCTAAACAGCTGAGAAAATTAGAATATGTATCGTCTAAATCAACGGAGACTTATGTAACTTACGGTGCGCCTACTAATTTTTCGGTGCCCGTCCATACGGTTAGCTACAATACCTTGCAAGCGGCTGTCCAAAAAGCCGCCCAGTAAAATCTTGGTTTATTTTAAGCATTAGCCTTATAATAAACTTTAAGGTAAAAAATTAAATGCAGCCCGAAGCACCCAATAATAATCCACCGCAAAATCCTAACTTGCCTGCGCAGCCGGAACCGGATACCGTTAATGATGACGCGACACCACCCGTCCAAAATATTGGCCAGGTTTTTACTCCTGGCGCGCCAGCGCAACAAAACACGCCTGCACCTGATGTTCCACAGCCTCCAGCAAACGACTCATTAATGTCTGCCCAACCAATTATGTCTCAGCCGATGGTGTCAGGATCTTCTTTGCAGGCGGAAGAAGAAAAGAAAAAGGGATTTAGACCTAGTAAAAAGCTTGCGCTTATTGCGCTCATTCCGCTGCTGCTCATTGGTGCCACCGCTGGTGCATATTATGGCTACTATATCCCTAATAAGCCGGAAAACGTATGGAAAACGGCACTCACTAACACCGGCAAGGGCTACGATAAATTATCGCAATACGCCACAGCCAAGAAAAACGTCCAAGGCATGAGCGCCAAAGGCTCGTTTAAAGTTAGCGGCTCGGTCGCTGCAGACGGTACTTTTAATGGTGTTTCTGATGGCAAAAACGGGCAGCTAACTGGCAGCGTTTCTGCCGTTGGTATGAAAATTGGCTACGATATCAGGGAAATAAATTCGCCTGGCAACAGCCCTGATATTTACTTTAAAGTAGATGGAATCCAAGGCTTGGGCGATCTCGTTGGTAATTATGCCGGATTGCTCGGCGAAGATAGTACTTCTTTAAAAAATACCCTAAACGGCATTAACGGCCAGTGGTACTTTATTGACCACACGCTGTTTGACCAATTTGCCCAAGGCAGCAACAACGGCCTGCAGATTACGTCGGCCGATGTATCGGGCGCGCTAAAAGCTGTTGGCGACGCCAGTAAGCAATATTTGTTTACCAATGATCCTACCCATATGGCCGTTGTAGTTAAGCAAAATGTCGGCCGCGAAAAACAAGACGGCAGGAGCGTTTACCACTATAAAGTCGGCGTTAATAAGGCAAACTTGACTGCTTTTAATAATGCTCTTTGCGACAATTTAATTAAGACCAAATTGTTTAAACTTTTCCAAACCAGCGGCAGCGGAGACCAAGACCTAAGTAAAGAATGCCGCGACACTACCGATATTGAAAAAATTAATGACAACCAAACAGCTGATGCCTGGGTAGACTTGCATACTAAACTCATCCACAAAATCCGCTTTACAGATTCCAAAAATAAGAATAATTACACCGATATTGCGCAGGACTACCAAGGCGGCGATGAATTTCCGTTTTCTATCGCAGTACATACGCAAGACAGTGTTGACAGTGGAATTAGCTCTGGCTCTAAGCCGCTAACTACTATCGGACTAATAAATATGAAGCTCAACATGAAGACCAATGCCTTTAGCGCCGATGCTAATTTTGAAGATTCCGGCAGGGACAACGATAAAGGTACATTTAACTTGACTGTAGCTCCTAGCAGCCAAACGGTTAAAGTGGATAAGCCGGCAGGCGCAAAGACAATTCTTCAGCTAGTAAATGATCTTGGATTTGGCGACTTAGTTGGTGACTCTGCAAGCGGCAGCCAAACGTCCGCAAAAGATTCAAAGCGTAAAGCCGATATAAATGCACTGCAGTCGCAGCTGGAAGTTGCATATGCGGATAGCGGCTCATACCCCACGTTGGCGCAGCTAAACGATACAACTTGGCGAAAAACTAATATGCTCGGCTTCGATGACACGATCTTAAAAGACCCGGACGGCAATCAAAGCAAACTAGCGGCTGCACCTGCGGCAAAAGTTTACTCATACCAGCCTGCTGGTTGCAGCCCCTCTGGCTGCGCAACATTTACTCTTACGGCAACATTAGACGATGGATCAAAGTATACGAAGCAGAGCCTGAATCAATAGCCAATAGCAGTTTCACCCAACTGCGTTATAATTTATAGATATGAAAAGCAGCCTAAAAAAACTCGTAGCAAAAATTCTAGGCTGGCAACTTAAGCGGCTGCGTAAAAAAAATAAAATTTTTGTTGTCGCCGTTGCGGGGAGTATTGGCAAAACCAGTACAAAGCTTGCGCTGGCGCACGTGCTAGGCCAAACCTATAAAGTACGGTACCAAGAAGGAAATTATAATGATCTTATAAGTGTGCCCTTAATCTTTTTTAGCCGCAGCCTGCCAAATATTTACAATCCGCTCGCGTGGGCCTGGACATTCCTGCGCAATGAGGCAGTGATTGGCAAAAAATATCCCTACCAAATTGTGGTTATTGAACTTGGCACCGATGCACCTGGGCAAATGCAGGAATTTGCCAGTTATTTGCAAGTGGATATAGCAGTGCTTACGGCAATTGTGCCGGAACATATGGCTAACTTCGCCGACCTTAACGCGGTTGCGGCAGAAGAGCTGGAAATTACAAAATTCACCACTAAAATTTTTGCCAACAAGGATTTAATCCCGCCAGAATATTTGGGACATTTACCTAAAACGACAGTTACCTACGGTATTAAGCAGCCGGCCGATATTCAAATGACCAATATAAGCTGGGAGGGCGGCGAGCAATCTAATTTTGATATTGTTTACGGCGGCATTATCTTTTTGCATGGCTCGCACGAGCAAATAACAGAACCTCAGCTATATTCAATCTGCGCTGCTGTATCTGTTGGAACGGAATTGGATATGACAACATCTGCGATTCATGAAGGAATAAAAAGTCTCAAACCGGTAAGCGGCCGCATGCAGCACTTAAACGGACTTTCCGGCTCTTTCATTCTGGACGATACCTACAACGCCAGCCCAGAGGCTATGATCGGAGCACTGGACACTATTTACAGAATGAATGCCTCGGAAAAAATTGCAATTTTAGGGAACATGAATGAACTGGGAAACTACTCGGAAAAAGAACACAAAAGAATTGGCGAATATTGCGACCCTCACGAACTTTCATTTATTGCGACGATTGGGCCGGATGCTAACAAATACTTAGCCCCAGCGGCGGCCGCCCGAGGATGTTTGGTAAAAACTTTTGACAGTCCTGTTGATGCCGGGCGTTTTGTAAAAGAGCGGCTGCGCCAAGGCACGGTTGTTCTGGTTAAAGGATCGCAAAACAATGTTTTTGCCGAGGAAGCAATAAAGGAAATGCTCGCCTTGCCGGCAGATTCAGTTAAGCTTGTGCGCCAAAGCAAATACTGGATGAGAATAAAACATAAGAACCTGCCAAAACCAACAATCCAAAAACAACCGCACGCCAAACCAGAACCCCACACAGCCGAACAACCCAAATCTGAACAAAAATCTGAATAGAATATAAAATATCGTATACTAAATTGGTATGGAGGCTAGCAGAGCATTAGCGAGGGTAGAACTTGGCCCTACAACCGACCAGGCCGATAAAGCGCTTAAATATATAGACACAATTATTACGGATATTTATATGCCGTCTCGTGGTGCAGAAGGTTTTAAAACAGAACGCGCAACCCTATCAGAAGTTCCGCACATGCCTCACCGTGAAAATATCGCTGAGCATAGCTGGCACTTAGCTTTTACTATTTTGGTATTGTACGATAACCGGGAAGAGCTAGGGCTCAACTTCCCGGATGATTTTGATGAAAACTTAGCGGCGACTTTAGCGGTAACCCATGACATACCAGCCGAAGTTTTTGCTGGTGATATAGATGCTATGAAACAAACCAATGAAGTTAGGAAATTAAAAATTGCCAGGGAGCTGGCGGCAATGGCCATGGTCCGGCGTAAATATCCTTTTCTAAATAAAACAGCGGACAGATGGGAATCCTACGACGACAATGATTCATACGAAGCAGAATTCGCAGGAGATATGAACCACATTGTTGGAACAAGAATGATATGCATGGATGGCGGACGCAGATGGCATGAGTGGGAAGGTATGCAGACTTCTCGCGAGGAGATGGTGGCATGTATGCGCGGCAAGCTAAGGACGGAGTCTGGACACGCAATTTTTGATGCGCTTGAGCGAGACCTCGATAACCATCCTGAGTGGTTTCCTAAAATTTATCCGCAGGATCAGCTATTTGAAACCTAACCTCTGTTGTATCTGTTATAATACGATTTAATGAAACGTTATAATCCGAAGGAAATCGAGCCTAAGTGGCAGGATATTTGGGAGCAGACTAACGTATACACCACTAATTTAAATAGCGATAAACCCAAATATATCGCCATGAGTATGTTTAATTACCCGAGCGGCGCTGGAATTCATATCGGGCATGCTATGAACTACACGATTAGCGATGTAAAAGCGCGTTTTAAGCGCCAGCAAGGTTTTGAGAGCTACCACCCTGTTGGTTGGGACGCCTTTGGTTTACCTGCGGAGAATTATGCTATTAAAACTGGAGTATCGCCACAGGAGTCAATGGCTAAGATTATTCCCGGCTACCACAAACAGTACAAAGCAATGGGCTGGAGCAATGATTGGGAAAAAGAAATCACAACTCATACTCCCGAATATTACAAATGGACTCAGTGGATTTTTTCCGAGATGTACCGAAACGGTCTTGCATACCAGGATTCACGCATTCAATGGTGGTGCCCAATTGACAAAACAGTTCTCGCAAACGAGCAGGTAATAGACGGCAAATGCTGGCGTCACGACGGCCCGGATGATCCGCCGGCAGTGAAAAAAGAAGTTAAGCAGTGGTTCTTTAAAATTACGGACTATGCTGACGAATTATTAGAAGCAACCGAAAACCTGGATTGGTCAGAAAGCGTAAAGCTGGCGCAAAAGAACTGGATTGGCAAAAGCAGGGGAGCTGAAATTGACTTTAGGCTTGAAGATTCTGAGGCAACTATAAAAGTCTTCACGACCCGGCCGGACACTATTTTTGGTGCGACCTTCTTAGTAATTGCGCCGGAACATAAGATACTTAACATGTTAAGTATTTCTGATGAAGTTAAAGATTATATTAAAGAAGCCGAAGCAAAAAGCGAGCTCGAGCGCCAAGAAGCAAAAGAAAAAACAGGAGTATTTACCGGGCTTTATGCAATTAATCCTGCAAATCAAGAAAAAATTCCAATTTGGGTTGCCGATTATGTTTTGGGTGGCTACGGAACGGGAGCAATCATGGCAGTCCCGGCCCACGACAGCCGCGACTTTGAATTTGCCCAGAAATTCGATTTGCCAATAACATTTGTTGTTGAGCCGACTTTTGGCGAGGCCCAGGGAGACGATATACAAAGCGAAAAAGTCTATGTCGTGCTGCGCGACCCTAAAAAGAACGAAGTTGTCGTACTGGACTGGGGCCCGCGGCAAAAGAATTTTGGCGGCCAAATGCTTATTGGCGGCACGGTTGAGGGCGATGAGTCCCATCAGCAAACTGCTGAACGCGAAATCCGCGAAGAAACCGGCTTCACTAACTTTAGATTTGTCAAAGAATCAGAGTTTAAGGGCCACGGTTATTTTTACAGCAACACCAAAAATGGCAATTACCATGCCTCAGGTAAGGGCTTACTTTACGATTTAGTGGACGATACAAAAGACGACCATAACCTGGACGAAGGAGAAAAGGACAAATTTAAAGTTACCTGGCAGCCCATAGAAAAAGTTGCCGCCATGCTGGACGACGGCGTGCACGAGGCAATGTTCCGCTACTTGGCTCTTAACGAGTGTTACGATGGCGAAGGGGACCTGATTAATTCCGGCGAGTACAATGGTATGTCTACTAGCGAGGCGCGGGAAAAAATCGTGGCTGATCTTGAGGCTAAGGGATTTGGACAAGAAAAAGTAAATTATCGAATGCGCGACTGGAGTGTTAGCCGACAGCGTTATTGGGGCGCGCCGATTCCGATTATCCATTGTCCAAAATGTGGTCCGCAGTTGGTTCCGGACGAAAATTTGCCAGTAGTTTTGCCAGAGCTTAATAATTTTGAACCGACCGGTGATGGACGCAGCGCGCTGGCCCGTGCAAAAGATTGGCTAGAAGTTGAGTGTCCAAATTGCGGTAGTACAGCTGAGCGCGAGACAGACACCATGGATACGTACGTAGATAGCAGTTGGTATATGTATCGCTACTTCGACCCGCACAACCAGGCACAAGCCTTTAATCCTGAAATTGCCAAAAAATGGGAGCCGATCGATTTTTATAACGGCGCCGACCATGCGACGGCTCACCTTTTGTATGCCCGCTTTTTGGGACATTTCTTTAAAAAAATTGGTCTTGTAAATAATCCCGAACCATTCAAACAGTTTTTGTTTAATGGAAAAGTTACGGCGTCCGATGGAACTATGTTTAGCAAAAGCAAGGGCAACGGCGTTGATCCGCTAGAAATTATCGAAAGCGGCTACGGCGCTGACGCTTTGCGCATGTACCTAATGTTTGCCGCGCCGCTGGAGCTTTGGGCGCGCTGGGACCCAAACGGCGTACCGGGAACGCATCGATTTTTAAGCAGGGTTTGGAACTTAGTGCAAGAATGTCTAGAAGCAGATGATATAGAAGTTGACGAGGATACCAGAGTGGCAATTCTCAAGCCCGTACACAAAATGGTTAAAAAAATAACTTTGGATATAGAAGAAAACCGCTACAATACCGCAATCGCCGCTGCAATGGGCGCGGTTAACGACCTTTATAAGCTTAAAGTCAAGAGTTTTGGGCACAATGATGTTTGGAAAGAGGCGCTAGGAATTGTAGTTGCTGCGATTGCGCCTTTTGCACCGCATATTGCCGATGAGCTTTGGGAACAATTGGGCCACAGTTCAAGCATTCACAAAGACACCTGGCCAAAGTGGGATGAGGGTTTAATCCAAGAAGACATGATTACGATAGCGATCCAGATTAACGGAAAAGTAAGGGCCGAACTTGTTGTGCCGGCTGATATATCAGCGGAAGAAGCAGTTGAAGCCGCAAAAAACGAAGAAAAAATCGCCGAACATGTTCATGGCAAAGAAATCAAAAAAGCCATCTACGTCCCCGGCCGTTTAGTTAGTTTAGTTGTTTAGCACGCGAGTTGACACTTTTGTTTTGATTAACCATACTTAACCATAAGTATTAAAAAATAAAAAATATATGAATGGCAACTATTCAAAGGTTTTTAAACTAGGCGCAACTGTCTTTTTGGCTGGCTGCTTGAGTATGGTTTGCTACACTTCGCTAAAGGATAAAGATTCTGCCCAACCCGTTAACGATGTACCAACAATAACTTGCGCATATCCCGATAAATCATTTTGCACTACAGAAAATACAATCAAAAAATATGTGGCTGCGGGTAATTATTCAAATATATTAGAAAACCAAGGCCCTGCAAATGGAGATATTTACCAGGTCCAGCAGAACGGTGTATTGCAGCTCATGACGAGGAATAATTATATAAATTTCTTTAGGGAATATGCGGCAGTTCATGGGCCATTTAATTTTGTCGGTGAGAGCACTCAAGACGGGGGCATAGTAATGAGCTTCAATGGCAAAAGCGGCGCAGATTCTTATGACTTGCTGTTCAAAAAAACAGACAGTACTTGGCGTTTGGTATATCCTATAGTTAGGCAATAATAAACAATGGCTCAAAAAAACATACCCGCCAAAGTCCGTAAAGAAAAAATCAAAAAAACAGCAAAGCTACCTATGCTTTCTAGAATCTACCTGTCTCTTGCTGTCGTATTTTTTGCGGCGACAGTTTTTGTTTCATATAACTATAGGCATGTACTGTATTTTGGTTATTTTCATAAGCCCTTAGGATACGCTAGCGCCCAGGCCAATACATATAAGCCGGCCAACTTACCAAAATTTGATGTTAGTACTTTAGTTTCCAGTAACCGCCTTAGTGTGGGTGATATCTTAACTATAAAAATAACTGCTAGAGCGGATAGAGATATATCTGCAACGCCAAAAGTATGGATTGCAGCACCTAATAAAAAACAAGTTTTTAAGAGCCCCGAGGACGGATTAGTGCAGTTTAAAGCCGGCCAAAGCAAAAGCTTTGAATATAGCTATAAAGTGCCTGCCAATTTAGCCAAGGGCACATACAGCGTTTCATGTATTATTAACTCAGAGAATGAATTTACTGATTATTACGTAAATACTAAATTCGCAAAGATCCAAATACAATGAAAAACACACTAAGATCTTCCGCGACTTTCAAGCAAAATCTACCCTCCTTCATTATTTTTGCATTTAGCTTCGCATTGTTTGCCACAACCGTGATCTCGTCAGTCCATTTTTTAAATAAAGGTAAAATTGCACCTAACCATACATCTGCTATTTCAGGGGATATTAGCTGGAGAGTTTTTAACGGCGGGGTTGATGACCCGGGAGCAAATTACAATGAGACTAAGATAAGCACCGGCAATGTCAATAAACTTACCAAGTTGTGGCAAGTTACGCTTCCCGGCGACGTCGATAATGCTCCAGTTGAAGAGGCTAATGTAAGTACAAACTCGGGCACGAAAGACCTTGTTTTTGTAAATACGATAGAGGGAAATCTTGTAGCTTACGATGCAGCTACAGGCACCAAAATCTGGGAGGCTGACCCTGATGCTTCGCTCTTTAACGGCCAGGGGACTAACTCCACGCCGGCCATAGACCCTTCTGGCAATTATATTTATGCCTATGCAGTTGATGGTTATGTACATAAATACAATATTACAAATGGTGCGGAGATTACGGGTACGGGCTTTCCGGCGCAAATAACCCTACTGCCAAACGACACCGAAAAAGGTTCGGCAAGTATTAATATAGCCAATGGCTACTTGTATATGACAATGGCTGGCAATGATGGCGATTACGGTCATTATGTCGGACACGTGGTCGCAGTTAAATTATCTACTGGGGTTAAAACGGTATGGAATGCAAATTGCGCCAATATTAAGCAGTTACTTACTACTTCCGGAACAAATTCTTGCGCAGATATTATGAATGGAATTTGGGCCCGCCCTGGCGTTAAGGTGGATCCAGTTACTGGCAATGTTTATGCGGCAACTGGAAACGGCCCCTACAACGCCAATAGTGGCGGTAATGACTGGGGTGATAGTATTGTGGAGTTGTCTCCCGACTTAAGTACAATACTGGACTCCTATACTCCTGCGAACTATGACACACTGGAAGGCACTGATGCCGACCTTGGTAGTACTGCTCCTGTTATTTTGCCTACACAGTCAAATTCCAGCACTCCATACATGATGGTACAAGGTGGCAAGGATAAAGTATTAAAGTTGCTCAACCGAGCCGATTTATCAGGCCAAGGCGGCCCAAGGCACACAGGTGGAGAGTTGCAAAAAATCACAATATCCGGCCAGACGCGTAACCAGCCCGCGGTATGGGTTGATCCGAGTGGTCAAACCTGGGTCTATGTAACAGATTCTGCGAGTAATTTGTATGGATATAAACTAGTCACCACCGGAGGTGTTTCCTCGCTTACGCAGGTTTTTAAAAAGGCTTCCCTTGCGAGCTCGTCGCCATTTATAGCTAACGGCGTAGTTTACTTGACCGGAAATACATTTTTAGCAGTGGATGCAACCACTGGTACAACGCTATTCAATAGTAGTTCTATCGGCATCAATACTGGGCTACACTGGGCGTCACCGATTGTAGTGAACGGTACGTTTTTTTCCAGCGACTCGGGTTCAAATTTCTACGCCTTAGGCCTCCCTGCAACCGTGCCCACGGTAACTATTTCTGCCAATCCACCCACCATTAACAATGGCTCAAGCAGTACGCTTACTTGGTCGTCTACTAATACAACTTCCTGTACTGCAAGCGGCGCCTGGACTGGCACACAAGCCACAAGCGGGTCTTTAGTTGTATCGCCGACCACTACATCTACTTATACGTTATCGTGCACAGGTACTGGAGGAAGTTCCAATGGCAGTGTCACCGTTACGGTAAATGGCGGTACGACTCCGCCTCCTCCACCAAAGACAGGTGATATTAACGGCGATAACTCAGTAAATATTACGGACTTATCGCTTCTGTTGTCTTCATATAATTCTACTGTAACCCAGTGCGTTACTAATAATTCATATGTTTGTGATCTTTCCAGCCCAAGCGATGGGGTAGTGAATATCTTCGACCTATCCATTCTCTTAAGCCATTATGGCACGTAAAAGGCTTTTGGAATCAACACCTTGTAATTACATGGCTTAAGGGGTATAATAACTTTAACCACAAGAAATTATTAAGCTTAAAGTAAAGGAGTTTTTGTATGGGCAAGCCCAAGAAAAGGACTAGCTCCCGTAAGACTGGCATGCGCCGAAGCCACCTGGTAGTAAAACTCGCCAGGCGTGTAAACGCAAAAAGTCCAGTAAAAGTTTACGAAAAAAAGCGCCAGCGTACTGCGGCCGCTTCTTCAAAGTAAGCTCGGTAATTTTTGGTGGTTATTAAAAAAGGTAGAAGCCTCGCGCGTTGTATACTAATAAGTAGAGGCTTAAACTTGAAGGAAGATTAACAACATGGCAAGCAATCGTCACCTTGGCCGAATCGTAGCTCTGCAGACACTGTATGAGCAAGATTTTCGACGCGAAGCAGGAGATGAATCTTTTGACCTTAAAGACGTTCTCGAGCGCAACATCCAGCGCTACGATGAAACTATCGACGATAAGGCTTTTATAGAGCAGCTTGTCCATGGCGTAGATGCCCGGCAAGATGAAATCGACGACATTGTACGCCCTGTGGCGCCAGAGTGGCCGATTGAGCAAATTGCACGTATTGACCGCATAATCTTGCGCATAGGTGTATATGAACTACTGCACGAGCCTGATGTGCCGCCCAAGGTGGCAATTAATGAAGCTGTAGAGCTTGCCAAGGCTTTTGGCGGCGAAAATTCTTCCAAATTTGTCAACGGAGTTCTTGGTACGGTTTTGAGATCGCAAGAAGACAGCTCCGAAAAAAAAGAGGAGTAATTAAACTAACTCATGATGAAAAGACCCAAGCCAATTACTGGCTTTAAAAAACTGGTCGGCCGCGGGAACAAGCCGGCAATTGATGAAGTTGTGCGCGAACCAACCGCTGGCGGTGTAGTTTATCGTCGCAGCAAGGACAATCCGCAGGCCATCGAAATTTTGCTAATCCAAGACAGCAAGAGTCGCTGGACTATTCCTAAAGGCCACATCGAAGAAGGCGAAAAAGCCTCTGCAACTGCTGAGCGCGAAATCCGCGAAGAAACCGGTTTGCAAGAAATGAAAGTTTTAAACTGGCTTGGCAAAATTAACTTCCGATATCGCCGAGGCAACAGCTTAGTATTAATGACCACAGAAATATTTTTAGTGGAAGCCTTAGGCGACACCAATAATATTAAGCCAGAAAAGTGGATGAATAGCTTAGGCTGGCTGCCGGCAAATGAAGCTTTGGACAAAATCGAATACGAAGATATTGGCAAACTCATCCTATTAGGACTAAAAAAGATAAGGAATAATAAATAACGACAATGGACGTATCCAAATATCAGGCATTTGCAGATGAAAAATTTGGTGGATTCAGCAATATCGGCCTGTTAATTACCGCATTTACCCACCGTTCATATTTAAATGAGCACAAAAAAACTGCCCAAGAACACAACGAGCGCTTGGAGTTTTTAGGCGATGCTGTGCTTGAGCTGGTGGTTACAGAACATTTATATAACAACTATTCAGAACCCGAAGGCATTTTAACCAACTGGCGCAGCGCGTTGGTGCGCACAGAGAGTATTAGCGCTGCCGGCGACCGCGAAGGTTTTGAAGCCTACCTTAGACTTTCTCGGGGCGAGAAGCGCGGTTCTGAGCGAGCCCGCCAGCAGATTTTAGCCAACTGCTATGAAGCAGTAATTGGTGCTCTATATCTGGAAAAAGGCTATGATGCCGCTAAAGAATTTATTGACCGCACACTAATTTCTACATTTGAAGAGATTTTAACAAGTGGTTCTTGGTTAGATCCTAAATCACGCCTGCAAGAAGTAGTGCAGAACAAGGAAGGTTTTACTCCTGTTTATAAAGTACTGCGCGAGGAAGGGCCCGACCACGATAAGATTTTTGCGGTAGGTGTTTTTGTAGATAACCAGCTAAAAGGCGAGGGCGAAGGCCCTAGCAAGCAGGCTGCACAAGTAGCCGCCGCCGGCCAAGCCTTAAAGAATTATCAATAACAGATTGACAATAGAGGTGATAATCTGTAAAATATCTAAGATTGTTCGTGATAAGACAAGAGGAATAAAAGTTTAATGTTAGCAATTCGTATGCAACGTACTGGAAGATCCGGCCATGCCCAATTCAGAATGGTTGTTCAGGATGCCCGTTTTACTCCCGGTAGTGGCCGTGTGGTAGCTTATTTGGGTTCTTACGATCCTCACTCAAAAACTGCGACTATAGACAGTGAAAAAGCCAGCAAATATTTGGCTAATGGCGCCCAGCCGTCTGAGCGTGCTGTACACGTTTTGCAAACTGAAGGCATAAAATTGCCCTCATGGGTCAAAACCGCGGAACCTAAGAAACGCAGAGTTCGCAATCCGGAAAAACGCCGCAGCACTGCACCAAAAGAAGAAGTAGCTAGCGAGCCCGAAGCGCCAACAGAAGAACAACCAACCCCAGAAGAACCAGTAGCAGAAGAAGCCCCAGCCGAAACAAGCGAAGAAACTAACGCTTAAAAATTCACTACAACATAAGCGTAAATTTTCACAGCCTCGGCAATTCGTACTGCTATAATACTTAAAGATACTTTTACAGCTTGAAGGAGAGACAAAGTGGCAAACAGCATTGACCAGCAATTCATTGAATACATCGTAAAATCACTAGTCAGCAAACCAGATGAAGTAAAAATTGAAAGGCGCATTGATGAAAAAGGCGTCCTTTTAGAGCTGACCGTAGACGCGGAAGATTTGGGCCGAGTAATTGGCAAACGCGGAGCGACTGCGCAAAGCTTGCGTACGCTTTTGCGCGCGCTGGGAACTAAAAATGATGCCCGCTACAACTTAAAGATTGTAGACACTGGCCGTCCGGCTGGATATTCTTCTGATGATTCCAGCTCAAGCCGGACAACTGCCAGCGATGATACGGACGAACCTACGAACGGCGACGACGATATCGTAACTTCGGACGACGAAGACGACACAGAAAACCACTCGAGCGCTATCGACCGGACACGCAAAGAACTCGCCGAGCTTGACGATTTGGATGTCTAGTAAATACTTAACCTGTTAAGTAATTCAATATTCTTTTCCAAAGAACCAAACCAATATCTCCTACTTTGGATCGCCAAAGTAGCAAAACTCCCGGCCCCGTTAATATCTCGATGTATCTGTTGAATTAAAAACAGGCTTGGCTGCGGATCTTGCTAAATAAACATTGACCAAATGTTTATTTAGCTTTAAACAGTCCTCACCACTAAAATGCCGCCTTTTTTTAACAACATCTACTCGGGGCATTAGCAGACGGCCGGTATTATGGTACAAACACTGCAAAAACTAAAAAATATTGCAAAAAAACGCAAAATATGATACAATATAAAACAAATCAGAGATAACTCCCTGATAAGTACATTGAATTTACTGTTCGGACAAGCCAAGTACACATATAACTACACCTGTAGGTTTGGCTTGTCTGAACAAGACAAAGGTGTTTTTGGGGTCGAAGCAGACCCTTAAAGAACAGCAGTTTTCTGTACCGACGGAAAATTAGCAAACCCCCAGGTGCGGGGGCGCAAGAACGTGGAGGGAGACACCCGTTGCCTCTAGTTCGGCGTTCGTGGTTTCAGTACGCGGACGTTCTAATATAGCTACTGCTAATGATTTGGAAGCCGGTATTCTTTGATGGTAAATCTCGAGACTGGAACTCGTTGAGATGCCTGAGAGCTGTTGTTCGTTGCAACAGTGATTTGCGTGTGGTAAGCCGTGCGCAAATCAACCGGTGAGCCCGACCCCAGCACCCAAGTGATGTAGACGTGTACGGCTTCGGTGTCAGAACTGTTGGTGCTCCAGAAGTTTTTGGAGTATAGATAGACTGGCCCGTACAGCTTGGATACGTGCTGGCCTCTTCTTTCTTTGCATCTCGTGTAAGCGAGCAAAGGAGAAGAGATGCGCGCTTTTCTCATTCACGACGAAGGGCACCCCATGCTTGTGGCGGCCTTGGAGCAACAGCTGCTTGGCTTCCTGAGCGAACTTGGGGTGAGCGCCAAAACCGACTGGTATTGGGACGACAATCCCGAGACCGGTACGGAATACGGCGTGTGGTTTGAGCTTCCGGGGCTTGCGCCCTGGACGTTCACCGAAGTGGCGCGAATTGTCTTTCGCCACTTTGCTTCCATTTACGGGGACTTGGTCCGTGTGGAGGTCAACACCTGAAGCATCACAAAAAAGGACGGAGTTGCCTGCTAAGGCAGCTCCGTCCGCGCAGTTCCACAAATGTATGTTTGTGCCGATGAGTCCAAAAGGACGAAAACTGCAACAAATGAAATGTTATTTGTGATACCGTAAAACTATGAAAATTCAGATTATTACTCTTTTTCCGGAGATGTTTGAGGGGGTTTTGAATTCCAGTATGCTTTGGAAGGCTCAGGAAAAAGAGCTCGTCGAATATAAGCTCATTAATTTACGGGATTTTGGAATTGGTCCAAGGAAGCAGGTAGATGACACGCCTTATGGCGGCGGCGATGGTATGCTGCTCAAGCCAGAGCCGCTTTTTGCCGCAGTTGAGCATGCCAAGAAGAAAGACCCAGATGCGCACGTTTTGCTTATGACTCCGCGCGGCGATTTATTTACTCAAGAAATGGCGAGGGAGTTTGCAGCAACAGAAGCAGGACTAATTATTATTTGCGGCCGCTATGAAGGCTATGACGAGCGCATAACTTCAATCGTAGACAAGCAAATATCAGTAGGCGAATATGTACTGACTGGCGGTGAACTGCCAGCCATGGTTATTACCGATTCCGTGACGCGTTTAATCCCTGGCGTGCTTGGCGGTGAAACAAGCGCCCAAAAAGAAAGTTTTTCCGAGCCCGGAGTAATAGAACATCCGCAATACACTCGCCCTGAAGAATTTAGAGGTTTAAAAGTGCCGGATGTTTTGCTAAGCGGCCACCACGCCGAAATCGAACGTTGGCGAAAAGCACAACAGAAATAGCTTGCCGAATATCTTAAAAAGTAATATAAAAATAAATATATTTAACAAGTGAGGGTTCAAAAATATGTCTGCACAAAGAGTCAGATCATCAGGGTGGCCAGTTAAGGCGGTGGATCCGCCCACGTTAACAACAGCGCAATGGGTTTTGGCTGCTATTCCGGCAGTGGTGCTATTGATCGCTGCTATTTTACAGCTAGTTAGTTTTAGCGATTTTGTCGATGCGTTAAGCGCCATGGGTTTGCCAGGGCCAACCGCCTGGGCTGTATGCATAATTTTGGCTGAGCTTTGGGGCGCAGCCGGGTTCTTTAAATGGCGCTTGAGTGTTGGCTTTAGGTTAGTTAGCCACACTATGGCAGTATTGGCTGCCGGTTTTTGGTTTATAGAAGGCCTGCAGCTTGTATCTAATGGCCTTAATGATCAGCTAACCAATAGCGCCTTTTTTGGACGTTTTTTGACTCAGCAGCCAGGCTGGTGGACGGTAGTTGAAGTTACAATTTTGCTTTTCTGGGTTATTTGGGCTGTGGAATTATTGCAAGATAATGCACCGACAGTACGAGTCACAAGATAGTACTATAGAAACACAAACTAAAAAAAGGAGGGTCTATGTTTGAGTTGCCAGAACTTGGGTATAGCTATGACGGCCTAGAACCACATATAGATGCAAAAACCATGGAAATTCACCATGATAAGCACCATGCAACATACGTAGAAAAATTAAATGCAGCGTTAAAGGGCCATGAAGATTTGCTGGCTATGGATATAGCTGAGCTAATAATGAACCTCGATAAAGTCCCAGAAGACATTCGCCAGGCTGTTCGTAATAACGGCGGCGGCCACGCTAACCACAGTTTCTTTTGGTCTATCATGTCGCCGGATGGCGGCGGGGAACCTAAAGAGGCTTTAGCCTCCGCTATTAATCAAACTTTTGGTGATTTTGAAAGCTTTAAGAGCAAATTTAAAGAAGCAGCCATAGGGCGTTTTGGCAGCGGCTGGGCATGGCTGTGCCATTACCAACATAAGTTGCATATTTGCAGTACGCCAAATCAGGACAGCACGGTTATGGAAGATAAAAATCACGTACCACTGCTTGGGCTCGATGTCTGGGAGCATGCCTACTACTTAAAATACCAAAATAAGCGCCCGGACTATGTAGACGCTTGGTGGAATGTTGTTGACTGGGACCAAGTAGGCAAATATTTTGGCATGATAGCAAAATCTTAATTCTGTTTTGGGGGCTTCTTTTTTGATTTAGCTTTTTCTACTGCTCTTTGTTGTGCTCTTTTGGCTTTTTCCAAATAATTTTGTGCCCATTCAAATTCCCTAGACAAAATAAATAGACCAAGGATAATTACAACTATTCCGGGTCCTGGCAGTGCTAATAAAATTACACCGATTAATAAAGTGAGAAAACCAATTAAAGCTATCAGTATTTTTCGTGTGGATTTTTTTAATGCGTTCACAATATAATATTACTCAATTAACGGCTGAGATGATATAATAACCCCTTGAAAACCTGGTCTTATTCAAAATCGCGAGAGGATTCGCGATTTTGAGAGGAGAAGACTTTGTAATATTGCTTTTAATGCCGGGCAAACTTGTTTTGGCGGCATTTAGGCAATATTACAATTACACTTTGACGATGGGGATTGGCCAAGTGGTAAGGCACCGGGTTCTGGTCCCGTGATCGGGGGTTCGAATCCCTCATCCCCAGCCAGGTAAAAAATATTCGAACTCTCATCACCAGCCAGACATGAGTCTAGAGAAAAACTTCCGCGGAACCTTTTTTAGTTTGTTATAGTTTAAATATGCAGCACGATCTTACTGTGCGTGACTACGACAAAGAAATTACGAAAGATTTGGGAGAAGATAAACTTAAATTTGAGGTTATCGAACTGCCCGGCATAGTGAATCCCAATGGCTGGGAATTCCTCGATTTGGGATGTGGTAGTGGTATTCAAGTAAAATTTCTAGCAGAGCAGTTTTCAGAGGTTAAACAGTTAATAGGTGTCGATAACTCCCCGAAGCTCATCGAACTAGCCAAAGGTAATACAAATGACGACCGATGTCATTATTATGTTGGTGATATACACTCTTTACCTTTTAAAGATGCCCAGTTTGACTTTATATACAGTCGGTACGTTATACACTACTCAACTAACATGACTAAAGTGCTAGGCGAAGTAAACCGTGTGTGCAAACCGGGCGGAAGAGCATATATACAAGTAGTTCATCCGATTTACGAACTATTTAAAAAAGAATCTAAAGATTACGGTTCGTCAGAAGAGGCAATCTTTATACCACAGACTGCACCCATAGAAGTGAAACATGCAACCCATACTGTTTCTGAGTATATCAATGCTGTCATTGATGCAGGAATGCAATTAACAAATATTGAAGAGCGTTATGGCGGCCAGTCTCACATAGATACGTTTCGTGTACCTACAATATTAATACTTAGGTTAACTAAAAACATCAGTGAACAATAATGTTTTAATACCTAGGGTACATAGCCAAGAGATATACGCTGAATATGTTACCTCTTAGTTAAAATTAACAAATATGCAACTTGCTATACGTTTCTTTGCGCCTGCATTTCTTTTGGAACAATTTTTTTGTCGTCATCATTTCTCCTGTCCAAAAGAGTAACTAAGGCATCTCGTGTGGTTTGTGGGTTGGGTATAGCTGCAAGGGAGTATTCGCGTTTGAGAACGGGGCTATATATCCGTACTGTGCCATAATTAAAAATTTTGCCGGGCAATGATTGTTCCACATTGCCGGCTTCGATCGTTTTGAGAGAATAAATATCCTCTTTGCGTTTGAAAACGCCGCTGGTGTGCACGATGAGGTCTCTTTTAGTTTCATAAAATTCGTAATACCATTGCAGAATAATTGTTATCAACCCAGCTGACTGGAGCAAAACTACTAATATGAAAACGAAAATACCGAGCCAAAAGTTTAAATCATGATAATTACTATCCACAAATAATTCTCTTAGGATGAGTAATTTTGACAAACGTATGCCAACGTATGATAACATCACCACCCCCTGCAGCGCGGCAACCCTATAAACTAGGATAGCTACACTCTTGCGAATAACACCTAAAGTTGGGGACTGTGCCATATAAAACACTATACCACTCAGACCAATTGGATTATGTGTGGCTTTCTGCGACTTATGCAATTTCCCCGAGAAAACCATGTATTTTAGGATAAATAATTTCAAAAGCGTAAACGCCCACTTTTTCCATCAAAAGAAGGTTCCAGGTTTTACGGGTCTTGTTAACGTGTGGTTCGCTTAACTTATAAAAGGGGTAGAGTAATCCTTCGCCATTTAGCTGTATACTATAAAATGAGGAAACTCTCATTTCGTGACTATTAAATTATCGCCAATGAAATGGTTCGTAATCCTGTCCGTAATCGCGATAGGGCTTGCTTTAGGCTTGTCGCCCAACCCTCAGGATGTCCAACAGCTCCACACTACTGCCACTGCTTACCGCCTAGCTATAGCGGTTCTTCTTATACCTTATGTTCTTATCTGGTATGCCGGCTTTTATGCGTATGCAAAGCTGCTAGAATATTCAAAACCTCTTAAAGGCACCCAAGACGGTGATGGCTTTAGACTCATTAGCCTTGGCATGGGCATACTCGCCTTTAGCCTGGTGGTTCCAATAATTATTTCGCTTATTTTAAATAACATTGCGGCACATAATCATTCGTTTCAAGCCGCGTCAACAATTACTGATAACTATCTCGAGCTATATCCTGGGTTAATAGGTTTTCTTGTAATTTTAAATGGTGCCAGGCTGCTTTTGCGCACCACAAAACTTGGACCAGCACTGTTTGATGTTCGTTGGAACGCCCCGTGGTTTTTGCTGCTAAGTGTTGTATTCTCCCATTTAGTAATAGACAATTTTTACCACTCTAATCCTTATCATTTAACTCTTTGGCTGCTTGTTGTGACATTCATTGTTCCTTTCTTGTACGGCTGGGCAGTTGGTTTGCTTGGCGCATATAATTTGCGGCTTTACGCTAAGGTTGTTAAAGGAGCCCTTTACCGGTTGGCTATTAGACAATTTGCTACTGGTATCGCAATCGCCATTATTGGTTCCATTGCTATTCAGTTTGTAAATATCACGCTCGCGCAGCGAAAAAATAATTCACTGCTAAGCGTACTTCTTATTGACTACGGCCTGCTTATTATTGTCGCAGTGGGCTTAGTAATGATGGCTTTGAGCACTAAGAAGCTTAAGAAAATCGAAGAAGTCTAGTTTTTGGCCACAGCGGTGTATACTTGGGAAATAAGTTATGGCTGAGTTGGAGACTCATTTTAAGAAGTTCTTTGAGGACACTGTTGGACATAATGCTGTAATTGAAACTCCATTTGGCCACAAAAAGCTGGTCTATGCGGATTGGGCAGCAAGCGGTCGCCTTTATCGTCCAATAGAAGAAAAATTGCTCAATACTTTTGGCCCATTAGTAGCTAACACTCACACTGAATCAAATACATGCGGCGAATTTATGACTGCTGCTTACCACGAGGCGCGCCATGTTATTAAAAAGCACGTTGGCGCCACAGAATCTGATGTTTTGCTGACTGCAGGATCGGGCATGACAAGCGCGGTAGTTTTATTGCAAAGGCTTCTTGGCTGGCGGATTCCTGAACAATATATTAGCAAACTTACGTTTGAGCAAAACGAGCGGCCAATAGTTTTTGTAAGTGAGATGGAACATCATTCTAACCACACAACCTGGATAGAAACTATCGCAGACGTCGTGGTAATTCCGTCCAGTAAAAAAGAACCATTCGATCTTATGATTTTTGAAAAACACTTAAAAGAATGCAAAAATCACAAAACAAAAATCGCTGCCGTTACTGCCGCATCTAACGTTACGGGAGTTCAGCTGCTTGTACACGATATTGCCGAACTTATACATAAATATGGCGGCTTGTGCTTTATTGACTACACATGCGCCGCGCCGTATACGCCAATTAATATGCATCCAAAGGAAAAAATCCGGCGGTTGGACGCGATTTATTTTTCGCCTCATAAGTTTTTAGGCGGCCCGGGGACGCCGGGAATTTTAGTTTTTGACCAAGCCCTTTATCGTAATAAAGTGCCGGATAGGCCGGGCGGTGGAACGGTTTCTTGGACAAATCCTTGGGGCGGACGACGCTATTTTAATGATATCGAAGTCCGCGAAGACGGCGGGACGCCTCCGTTTTTGGGGCTAATAAAAACGGCGCTAGCAGTTAACCTTAAAGGAAAAATGGGCGTTGGTAGAATTACAGAACGCGAAGAAGAATTAGTAGAGCAAGTGTTTGGCCAATTAGAAAATACTCCAGGGCTATCAATATTAGACCCGGCCCGCAAAAAACGCTTGAGCTTGTTTGCCTTTACGATTGACGGC
>Ga0207652_10000402_pt1 | contig 45148 bp, 42 predicted proteins | sample KBSC63BmetaG_FD_184334 | JGI IMG/M metagenome (GOLD analysis project Ga0207652, IMG submission 184334) | Corn rhizosphere microbial communities from Kellogg Biological Station, Michigan, USA - KBS C6-3B metaG (SPAdes) (version 2) | ecosystem: Host-associated > Plants > Roots > Rhizosphere ...
CCGCACGCGAAGTCGCCGCGCGGCTTGGGGTTTCAGAACGCTGGGTTCGCGATCATACGACGCGTCGTTCCCCCAAACTTCGCGGCGTAAAGCTCGGAACCTTGATGCGATATCGCAGAGCGGACGTCGAGGATTTCGTGGAGAAATTGACGACCTCACGGTCTTCCTTGCAGCCCCGATTTGGTGGATGATTAAGTTGTTCTCCACGACCAGGGCCAGAAGCAGAAATCGGAGAATGGCATGGCAATGAAGTATCAGAAGGGCACCGTCTACCCGAGCGGGAAGAAGGTGAAGATGTGGTATGGCAAGTACTTGGTGTACCGCAAAGACAACAAGGAAAGGAGGTTCGCAAATCTCGCTGCATCAAGATCTGCCCCAAGGCTGGCACGCCAAAATGGAAGGCCGAGCAGATGCTTCAAGAGATCATTCTGAAAGAGACGAAGGGCGTCGGACCGACCCCAACGCTTCCGCCGGATGATTCCGTGACGTTTCGCTGGTTCGTCAAGGAGCGTTACATCCCGATGCGGCGAGGCTCATGGAGCCCCACTTACAAAAGAACGAACACCTACAACCTGGAGCATTACCTGATTGGACACTTTGGCGAGATGCCACTTCGGAATCTCAGTACGTTTGAGATTCAGGTTTGGCTCAATAACCTGGTGGAAGAGAAGGATTACTCCGACTCAGTGGTGCGCAGCTGCTTCAACAACATCCGCGCAATCACCCACTTGGCAAGGAAACAGAAGTTCCTTACCGAAGACCCGGGAGAAGACGTCACCATGCCGATCACGAAGATTTCAGAAAAGCCGGTGATGCCCGTCTATCTGGTGCTACGGCTGCTCGGATCGATCGAAGACCTCGGGGATCTTTGCCTCATGCTCGTTGCGACCTTTAGCGGGCCCCGTTCCAGTGAGGCTATGGGGTTTCAATGGAAATCGTGGACAGGAGTCTCCCTGATGCCCTACGGCATCGCCGTTGAGGGGCAGCTTTATGAGGGGCGCCTCAAAACCAAGGCGAGTCGATCCCCGATTGCGGTTCCCGAACCTGTACGTCCGGTGATTGAGGCCTGGCGAAGAATCTGCCCGGACCCGTTGCCGGAGGCTCTCATGTTTCCCACGTTTGGTCGCGGGAAACGGACGGGCCAAGCGGTGCCGCGACACGCGAAGAATTTCCTCACCTGGAGGGTTCGTCCGATCGCGGAGAAGTTGGGTATTCCCAGGCATCTCATTACCTTTCAGGTCATGCGGCGTTCGCTGGGAACTCATCTTTCGGGTCACGGCACGCTCAAGGACACGCAAGGCGCGCTACGCCATGCGAGCATCACGACCACCGGCAACGTGTACGTGCAGGTCGTGGAAGACAACGTGATGCGGGCAGTCAACTCTCACGCTTCGACAGTGCTTGAGGGTTGGAGACCGGAGGTCGAAAGCATGGGTGTGACAGGTCGGAACGTGAAGCGTCTAACCGGAGCCACTTGCGGGGTCCGAAAGCAATTTGGTGAAATTTGGTGAAGTTTAGGAGAGGAGGTTTTGCAAGTGCTTGATAAATTTGGCTCCTGAGGTAGGACTCGAACCTACAACCCTTCGGTTAACAGCCGAATGCTCTGCCATTGAGCTACTCAGGATCACTTGGAACAAAACGCTGCCGGGCGGCTGCGCCTCTTCCTTTATAACAAACGTCGCGCATGCGGTCAAAGATCGCCCCCGGCTACCGTCACCCTTTATCATTGCAGTCGCAGGAGGATTTTCCGCATGCCCCGCATCAGCCGCCTCGACCGCTCCGAAGTTTCCGCCGAACTCACGCCCGTCTACGACAAGTTTCTCCGCGACCGCGGCAACGTGCCCTACTTCTTCCGCACCCTCGCGCACCGTCCTGAGATTTTCCGCACCGCTGCCGCGCATATGGAGGCCGTCCTCAAAACCGGCACCCTTCCGACAAAGCTCAAAGAGCTGGTCGTTGTCCGCACATCGCAGCTCAACTGCACGGCGTACTGCCTTGCCAGTCACACCGCCATCAGCCTCAAGCTCGGCTGGTCGCCCGAGCATCTCGAAGCCCTCAAAGTCTGGCGCGATTCCCCACTCTTCAGTGAAGCGGAAAAAGAAGCCATCCACCTCGCCGAGATCATGACCAACGCCTCGCACGAGTACACCGACGCCGACATGGCCCGCCTGCGCCGCTTCTACTCCGAAGGAGAAGTCGTCGAACTCATGGCCGCCATCGGTCTCTTCAACTACTTCAACCGCTTCAACAATCTGCTGCAAATGGAACCCACCAAGCCCGCCACAGCCGAAGAACTCGCCGAAGCCGGCATCGAGCCCGTCACCGCGTAGCCCTACGGATAGAGCAGCACCGCAATGCTGTACGTGCTGAACGGCTGCTTGCCTGCCGCTTCGCACGCACCCACCACAGCCTCGCTGTACTTTCCGCTCGCGATCCGCACTTTCAGCGCGTCCGGAATCCGCAGCAGGTCGCCCGACGTATACCGCATCACAAACATCGGCTGCCGCTCTCCTGCAAATCCTGTCGACTGCGCACACGTCCGCCGCGCATCGTCAACCGCCGGAACAATGGTCACCGGTCCGGCAGCCGCAACCAGCCTCCCCACGGTCTGCTCCTGCTGCTCCAGCGTCAGCGACTCCACAGACCGCTCAAAATCCTGCACCGCATAAAGCTGTCCGTTGCGCGACCGCACGCTGATCCCCACCGCATTCACATGGGGATCAAGCAAATTCGCGCGATGCCCCGGAGAGTTCATCCACGCGTCGTGGATCCGTACCGCCGTCTGCGCTTCAGCGACGTTCTCGGCGATCATGCTGAACCGCGCTCCCGCACTCTTCCCCCGTGTCGCAAGCTCGGGCTCACCGGGATACTGATGCGAAATGCTCTCGCGCTTCGCCATTTCCAGCGCGTGCCCCTGCGCCGCGCGATACAGTGCGGCGTCCCAGTGCAATGTCGGCAAACCCCTCTGCGCGCGCTCGGCATTTGCCGCCTGAAAAAGATACTGCTCCGACACCGACACCGCCTGCGCGCGGGCCTGCGAAACAGCACAACATACAAGCAGACCAGCAAGAAGACCGAGCCTCATACTCACTCAAACCCACATTCCCGAAAAATGCAGCGCTGACGCTACTGGCATGCAACGCTCATTGTTCGTATCGTGCTCTAACTTCTCCGCATCCTACCTTCAGACCGCAACAGGAGACCGTCTCCATGCCTGAGCCAACCGAAAGCAAACCCGTACCGCATGTCAACACTATCGATCCGAACGCTCCCGCTGGCAGCGAAAACTCCCTTGGCGCGGAAAGCGTCCGCGATGGCCGTCCCTCGACCGATGACAGCGTGGTGGAAGCGATGGACGAAGAAGGTCCCGCCGTGCCGCCCGAGTCCGGCAACTAACTCTCCACCGGAAGCCGCTCACGGTAGTTCCGCATCAAGGCGAACAGTTTTCGTGCGCCCCAATATCGTGGGATGTAAGTTGCCGGCTCCGAGATCGCCCGAAACAGCCATCCCAGATAAAATTTGTCCGCCCACAGGGGGATGCGCACCTGATCGCCGCTCAGGAACGCAATCGCTGCGCCCGTACAGTGGATGGCCGGCGCAAAACTCAGCCGCCGTTTCAGGTACAAACCAAGCCGCTCCTGCGGTCCGCCACCGATAGTAATTACCACATGCCGCGGACGAATTCGTTCCAGCATCTCCAGCAGCGGCTCGTCGTCGATCGTTTTTCCATACATCGGCGCCAGGTAAATGCACTTTTCCGGTACATCGATCCCCTGCCGTTCCAGCCATCCCAGGTTCCGCGCCGCGCTGGCCTTGCTGGCCTTGATCCACACCGTATTTCCCGGTTCCCGCACGTCCTGCCGGCGCAACAGTTCGCACAGGTATTCCAGTCCCGAAAGCCTGTGCACCGAATCCTTCTCCATGTAGTTCCAGATCAGCACCATGAACGCCGAATCTGCCAGCGCCAGGTCCGCGTGCAGCAGTGCGTCGCGATATCCGGCATCCGTCGCGAGGTCCTTCAGCGCGGGAGCCGCCGGGACCACCAGCAATCCCCCCTGTCCCATGCGGTCCACCGCTTCAGCCGCGCTGCCCTGAAAGAACGTGATGCCCAGAATCGTCCGATACTCCGGACCGTTCCCGCCATGGGGCATCGGCGCCATTATTTGCCCGACGCTCCGCGAGCAATCTCGCCCTCAATCCATTCGAACGTCCGTTGCAGCCCATCGCGCAAACGCACCGACGGCTCCCATCCCAGCTTCTCCAGGATCATCGTGTTGTCGCTGTTCCGCCCGTTGACGCCCTTGGGGGCCGACAGGTTGTACTTCCGCTCCAGCTTCACGCCGGCAATGTCCTCGACAATATCCACTAACTGATTGATCGTCACCAGTTCACTCGAACCCAAATTGATCGGTTCGTCAATCCCACTTTCCGTGATCGCCAGTGTCCCCTTCACGCAATCGTCAATATACATAAAGCTGCGCGTCTGGTTCCCATCGCCCCAAATCTCAATCTCATGCCGCCCGCTGTTCTTCGCCTCGAGCACCTTGCGGCAAATCGCCGCCGGGGCCTTCTCACGCCCGCCGTTCCACGTACCATGCGGTCCATACACATTGTGATACCGCGCCACGCGGCACGTCAGCCCGAAGTCTTCGTCGAAGTGGCGGCACATGCGCTCGCTGAACAGCTTCTCCCAACCATAACCGTCTTCGGGCATCGCCGGATACGCGTCCGACTCCTTCAGCGCCACCACATCGGGGTTCGTCTGCTTCTCACCGTTGTACACACATGCCGACGAGGCATAAAAGAACCGCCCCACACCCTGCGCCCGGGCCGCGAGCAGCATATGCGTATTCGGCAACACGCTCAACATGCACAGCGCCTTATTGTGCTCGATAAACCCCATCCCACCCATATCGGCGGCAAGCTGGAAAACCACCGTCGCGCCCTTGGCAGCCGTCACACAATTTCCCGCACTTTGCAGATCGAGCGACACACTCTCAACGCCCTCGGTCACCTGGTACCACTCCCCCAGAGGCTTAACGTCGACCGCCCGAACGACGTCCACTCCATTCGCAATCAGATATCTGACCAGATGCCCGCCAATAAAGCCGCCACCTCCACACACCACGGCCTTCTCACCCCGCAACGTCATGACCACTCCTGAACCCGCCTCATTAAACTAACAGACCGCCTTTCAGCAACTTGTCACTACGCCGTCTCGCCGATGCATTTGTTTTCCTGCCATTGCATTTGCTTTTCTTGTCGCTGCATTTGCTCTTCTTGTTTGTCGTTCCCGTAGGGAATCTGCTTCTGTCGTTGCTCGTTTTCGCTGGTTCCCACCCTGAGCTCTCCGCCACACCCCGGCGTATGTAACATAGCCACAATGGCCGATCAGAACACCACCATCATCTGGCTCCGCAACCAACCCATGGCCACTCTAGGCGGCGCGCTCCTTATCGCCTTCATCGTTATGGCCCTCTTCGCTCCCTGGCTTGCCCCCCACGACCCCGCCCAGCTCGACCTGAATGCCCGCCTCCTGTCGCCCTCGGCCCACCACTGGTTCGGCACCGACGAGCTGGGCCGCGACGTCCTCTCCCGCATCATCTACGGCGCTCGCGTCTCCCTCACCGTCGCCGTCTCGGTCGTCGCCGTCTCGCTGGTTCTCGGCCTCGTCCTCGGCGGCGCCGCCGGCTTCTTCGGAGGCGTTACGGACACGGTCGTCAACATCTACGTCAGCAACGCCTTCCTCGCCCTCCCCGGAATCCTTCTAGCCGTAGCCTTCGTCGCCTTCCTTGGGCCTGGCCTGCAAAACCTGATTCTGGCCTTGGCGATCTCCGGCTGGGTTGGCTACGCGCGCCTCGTCCGAGCGCAGGTGATGGCCATGAAGGAGCGCGAATTTGTCCAGGCCGCCCGCTCCCTCGGAGCCGGAAACCTCCGCCTGATGTGCCGCCACATCCTGCCCAACATCCTGCAGCCCATCATCGTCCAGGCTGCTGTCGGAATGGCCGCCGCCGTCCTCGCCGAAGCTACACTCAGCTTCCTCGGCCTCGGCGTCCAGCCCCCCACTGCAACCTGGGGAGCCATGCTCAACGACGCCCGCTCCCACCTTTTCGAATCCCCACATCTCATTTTATTTCCGGCAGTTGCGGTCATGCTCTGCGTCCTTTCCTTCAACTTCATCGGCGATGGCCTCCGCGACTACCTCGATCCGAGAACGCGCCTTCGTACCGGCCTGTAGGGATCGAGGTCCTCTGGCTCTCTCTACGCTCTACCCTCTACACTCTATCCACTGCCTTATGAACATTGGCGTCATCTCCGACACCCACGGCCTCCTCCGTACCGAAGCCATCGCCGAACTCGCCGGCGTCGACCATATCCTGCACGCCGGCGATGTCTACGACCCGCGCATCCTCGACCGCCTCCGCGAGATCGCTCCAGTGACTGCTATTCGCGGCAACGTCGATACCGCTGCCGTCTTCGATGAGCTTCATCCCACCGAAGCCGTCGAGTTAGGCGGCTGCCTCTTCTACCTCGTCCACTCCATCGACGACCTCGACCTCCACCCTGCCGCCGCGGGCATCGGAGCCGTCATCAGCGGCCACTCCCACAAGCCGTCCATCGACTGGCGCGATGGCGTCCTTTACCTCAACCCCGGCAGCGCCGGCCCCCGACGCTTCTCTCTCCCCATCACCCTCGCGCGTATCACGCTGACCGACGGCCACCCCGACGCGCACATCATCACCCTCGTCCCGTAAAAATTTCCACACTCGCTGCAAATTTTCCAATTTCAGTCCGCCTATCCAGTTGAAGGCAGGCTACGGGTACGAATGCAATTGAGAGCCCCCCTTCCAGAAGGACCATCATGAAGATCAAGGCGAAGTGAAAGCCTGCAGCCTCACAGCAAACCACAACCAGGGATCGGCCTTGAAAGCGAAGACCGGCGTCAAAGCCGGCGCTCTCACCACCAACCACAACCAGGCGCAGCGCCCAGGACGAAGACGAGTGTCAAAGCCCGTTCCCTCGGCTACAACCACAACCAGGGCGCAGCGTTGAAAGTTAAGACCAGCGTCAAGGCCGGTGGTACGGCATCACCCTGAACCATGACCAGATTTCACGCTAACCTTCCTGCTGTGCCTGCATCACTGGCCCTCCAGAAAGGATGGGGCCGTTATTTTGCGGGCCGCCAATCGAAAACCACTGTCTTCAATATTCCATCCAGCCGCATATGGATCGCCTCCAACTGCCGCTCATCGACCTCTCGCGCCCCACTCGATATCGCACAAAACGTCCTCACATCCAGATCGAACCGATAGCAAGAGCCTCTGTGATATGCGGTATACACATCGTTGCGAGACTCGACACACATCCCACCCCTCTCTTCGTGCCCATGCCGAAAGTCCATCCCACCAATCTCTTCCGTATCGTGCGCGGCCCGGGCGTGCGCTGCCTGCCGCGCGCACTCGCCATCGTTGGTATGCGGCTGCACGCTGAAGTAAAACCAAGCTCCGCTGAACGTCGATTCCGGATACGGATTGAAATTCATTGCTGCTACGCCACGCATCCGCGCCTTCGGCCCCGCCGACCGCGCATCCACATGAAACGTGCTCACCAGGTGGTCCTTGCGATCGAAGCTCCACCCCGCCGGCACCACAAACCGCACACCATACTTCGCATCATGAAAGATGACTGGCTTCGCCCCGGCCGGAGCTTCCGCCGGCACCGCAATCTGCGCTCCCGCCAATCCCGGGCTCAGCAAGACGAGCCCAATCAAAGTCTCCCGAAAGCTGATCACTCGCATCGCTCTACGCTGCACTCTCTACGCTCTAATCTCTACCTCTACACTCTGCCTTCCCTCACCGCCGCAGCCTCGGATCAGCCACCGCATATGCGGCATCCGTCAGCAGATTGATCGCCACATACGTCACTCCCACAGCCAGAATGCACCCCTGCACAAGCGGATAGTCGCGGTTCGAAATCGCCGACAGCGTCATGCGTCCCAATCCAGGCCAGCTGAAGATCGTCTCGGTCACAATCGCCCCCGCGAGCAGCGAGCCAAACTGCAAACCCACCACCGTCAGCACCGGATTCAGCGCATTCCGCAGCGCGTGCCGATACACTACGGTCCGCTCCGGCAGCCCCTTCGCGCGCGCGGTGCGAATGTAATCCTGCCCCATTTCCTCGAGCATCGACGTCCGCACCATGCGCGTCAAAATCGCCGCGAGCCCCAGACCCAGCGTTACCGACGGCAACACCATATGCACCAACAGTTCTCCCGGCCCATTTCCCGCACCCGACACCGGTAGCCATCCCAGCCCAATGGCAAACACCACGATCAGGATCGGCCCCAGCGCAAAGTTCGGAAACGAAAGCCCCACCAGGCTCCCCACGCCGAGCACGCGGTCCGGCCACCGGTTCCGATGCCTGGCCGACCACACACCCGCCGGAATCGCCAGCCCAACCCCAATCAGCAATCCACCCAGCGTCAGCGCCAGCGTGTACGGATAGCGCTGCAAAATCAAACTCGTCACCGACTCGTGCAGCCGCAGCGACCGCCCGAGATCGCCATGCAGCACTCCATGCATGTAATGCCAGTACTGCTGCCGAAGCGGCAAATCCAACTCAAGCTGATGCCGCAGCGTCGACACGTCCGCCGCCGTCGCACCCTCGCCCAGCATCTGCACAATCGGGTCGCCGGGCACCAGGTGGATCAGCAAAAACACCACCGTCACCACCACCCAAAGCACCGGCAGAGTCGTCACCGCCCGCCAAACAATCTTCTTCGCGGTCTGCGCCGCAGCATTTCTCGATGTAGCACCGGCCATCACTTTCCAACCGCCCCGATGGCGTTCTCCGCGGCCATTTCCTCAATCCGCACCCGCGCAATCCGCTTGCCGCTCATCTCCGCGATAATGAACCGCCGATGCCCAATCTCCACCGTCTCTCCCACCTCAGGAATATGGCCCAGCTTGGCCAGTAGCAGGCCCGCCAGCGTCTCGACACCGGCTTCACGCGGCAGCTTCCAACGCAGTTGTGTCGCCAGATCGCGCAGCGTCGCACTGCCATCCAGCAGAAGCCCCCCATCAGCCGCCGGCACCGGAATCCGGCTGCCAATATCGAACTCGTCTTCCAACTCGCCGACAATCTGTTCCAGCGCGTCCTCCGCTGTCACCAGGCCGACGGTCGACCCAAACTCATCCACCACGATCGCAATCTGCCGCCGCCGCTCCTGAAACTCCTGAAGCAGGTCCACGATCAGCTTCGTCTCCGGGACCACCAGCATGTCGCGCATCACCTGCCGCAGCGTAATGCCCGACCGCTCTTTTCCACCCAGCCCCTGGCTGACGCTGCGAAAGTGCATCAGCCGCGCGACATCCTTCGAATACGCCACGCCAATGATATGTTCAGGCCCTATCTCCTGGTCGAAGACTGGAATCCGCGAGTGCTGTTCGTCGATAATCTTCGCGCTCGCCAGCTCCAGCGGCATGTCCGCCGGCAGCGAAAAAATCTTGCCGCGCGGAGTCATGATCTCCCGCGTCGTCACGTGGTTCAGCTCGATCGCCCGATGGATCACTTCTTCCTGGAACTTCGGCAGCAGCCCCACCCGCCGCGTCGCCGTTGCGAGCATCTTCAACTCCTCCGGCGAGTGCACACCACTCTCGCCTCGCAGAGGGGCCTGGAAGAGCTTCAGCACCATCGTCGCCGAAAAATTCATCACCTTGATGGCCGGCCGCGTCATGCGGATGAAAACATCCATCGGCCCGGCGACGGCAAGAGCGATGCGCTCGGCGCGTTGCAGCGCCAGCGACTTCGGCACCAGTTCCCCGAGCAGCACCTCGAAGTAAGTAATCAGCGCAAACGCAATCACCACCGCCAGCGTATGCGCATACATCACGGCATGAGCCTCCGCTCCCGGCAGCCAGCTCACTCGGTGGATGTAATGCAAAATCACTTCCGCCACCGACGGCTCGCCAATGCCACCCAGCGCCAGACTCGCCAGCGTCACGCCAAATTGGACAGCGGGCAGAAACTCATCGATGTTGTGTTTAAGCTGAAGGACCGTCCGAGCACCGGGCCTGCCCAGCGCCACCAGTTGCTCGATGCGCGTCTCGCGCACACTGACCAGCGCAAACTCCGCAGCCACGAAAAAGCTGGTCGCGAGAATGAAAAATGCGACAACAATCCCGTGAAAAAGAGTCCACTCCAGCATTGGCCTGAGTCTAGCATTCCGGAGGAAAGGAAAGCGCGGTGAGCGCAACGGACGCTACGTTTACGCCACGGCAGCCGTGGCGAAACCTTTGCGTCAACGGCGTCCTTTGCGTTTCCTTTCCCGGACACCACAAAAACAGAAGGGCCCGCGAGCTCTCACTCGCGGGCCACTTCTCAAGCCGAATTAGGCGACGACTGGGCTGGCGGTAATCACTCGCGCCAGTGTCTCGTCGATGTGTTCCTTCGGAACAAACCCGACGATCTGTTCCGCAACCTTGCCGCCCTTGAAGATCAGCAGCGCCGGAATCCCACGGATCCCATAACGTCCAGGCGTCGCGTTGTTCTTATCGACGTCCATCTTCATGACCTTCAGCTTGCCCTGGTACTCGTCGGCGACCTGATCCACTACCGGCGCCAACGCCCGGCACGGACCACACCACGCTGCCCAGAAATCCACCAGCACGGGTGTTTCGGACTGCAATACCTGCTTCTCAAAGTCGGCGTCGTTTACTTCGGTTACAAACTGTCCTGCCATGTCAATCTCCCTCCGCGCGTTCCCTCATAGGTCTTACTAATGCGCTCATAATCATAGATGCACAACTGTGCAAAACGGTGCGAAGGGCCAAAATGACCCATATGTGGGAGTAATCGAGCCGGGTTCTGGGTGAAGGGTTCCCGGTGCCGGGTGCTGGTGCGGGTGCCCCGTTCATGACTGTTCTATCGTCATGAGCGGGCCGCCACAACCCTATCCGGAGGAATCCTACCCCCGCCGCGCCCCACCCGCGATCCGCAGCGAAGCCAATTCCACATCTTCCCCCGCCGCCGCCTTCACCCGGGCCTTCACCTCATCCTCATCCGCATCTTCCGCCAGCACCATCAACACCGAAGGCCCCGCCCCACTGAGTGCCGCCCCGGCAATCCCATCCGTCCCACTCAACGGCAGCAGAGCTTTCAGCAGCGGACAAGCTTCCAGACGATACGGCTGGTGCAGCCGGTCCTGCATCGCCGTCGCCAGCAGATCCAGCCGGCCCTGAGCAAACGCCGCCGTCAGCATCGCTGCACGCTGGACATTGAACACTGCATCTGCCTTTGAATACGTCTCCGGCAGCAACGCCCGAGCCTTCTTCGTCGCCAGCGAAGTCGCCTGCAACGCCAGCAGCAACCGCCATTCGGGGTTCCCCGCAAACGTCGCCGCCTGCACACCGGCCTCGGTCAACGCGGAGACCGTGAAACCTCCATACCAGCAAGCCGCTACATTGTCCGGATGCCCTTCGCGCCGGCTCGCCTCGGCCACAATCCCGGTATCGCCGAGCCCCAACTCCCCGAAATGGTCCGCCAGCGCCACACCGGCGAGCAGCGCCGTCGCGCTTGACCCGCAGCCCATCCCCAGTGGAATCTCACTTTGCAGCGTCAACGCAAGCGGGGTTATCGGCTTGCCTGCCGCCTTCAGCACTTCAAAATACGTGTCCAGAATCAGGCTGCGCTCGACCCGCCCTGTGCGCTCCGCATCGCGCCCCGTCGAAACGATAGAAAACTCGTCCGCGACCTCTGCGGCAACGGTCAAGTACAGCGACATCGCCAGCCCGGCCGCATCGAACCCCGGCCCCAGGTTCGCCGAAGTTGCCGGCAGCCGTAACCGAAAACTCATGCCGTCTGCACCGCCGGCAACGCCGCATCGAGCAGCCGCAGCACCGCATCGGCACTCGGCTCCAGCACCACCGGCTCGCGCCGCATCTGCGCATGTTGCGCGCGCTCTTCCAGCGTCGCCCCGGCCATCTCCGCCGCCGTCAGCAGTTCGCCGCGGTGATACTTCATCGTGTACTCGGAGTCCTTCAGCGTGTGCCCTGTCAGCAACAGCACCGCCGTTTCTTCCTGCCCGACGAAGCCCTTCGCCACCAGTTTCTTCAACCCCGCAAACGTCACCGCGGACGCCGGCTCACATCCAATGCCCTCGGCGCCGATCTCAGCCTTGGCCAACGCGATCTCCTGTTCACTCGCCTGCTCGCACGTCCCGCCCGTCGATTGCAGTATCCGTACTGCCTTCTTCCATGAAGCCGGATTCCCAATCCGAATTGCTGAAGCCCGCGTGTCCGCCACCACCGGTTCAAACACGCCTTCTCCGCCGGCCTGCATCCACCGGTACAGCGGGTTTGCGCCCTCCGCCTGGATCACACTGATCTTCGGCACGCGCTTGATGAACCCGAGGTGCTTCATCTCCGCAAACCCTTTGCCCAGCGCCGAGCAGTTCGCCAGGTTCCCACCCGGCACGATCACATGATGCGGCACCTGCCAGTCCGTCTGCTCCATCAGCTCAAACGCGGGGGTCTTCTGTCCTTCCAGCCGATACGGATTCACCGAGTTCAGCAGATACACCGGAGCCCGCCCCACGATCTCCGTCAATACCTTCACGCAGCCATCGAAGTCCGTCTTCAACTGGATCGTCGTGGACCCATAATCCATCGACTGCGACAGCTTGCCCCACGCAATCTTTCCTTCCGGGATCAGCACCATCGACCGCAGCCCGGCGCGCGCCGCATACGCCGCCATCGCCGCCGAAGTGTTGCCCGTCGACGCACAAGCGACCCACTCAAACCCCCGCGATACGGCCACCGACAGCGCCGCCGTCATGCCAGTGTCTTTAAATGAGCCTGTAGGATTCATCCCCTGGTGCTTGGCCAGCAACCAGTTCAACCCCACCGCCTTCGCGCACTTCGGCAGCTCGTACAGCGGAGTGTTCCCCTCACGTAGCGTTACCACCTGCTCCTCGGTAACAATCGGCAGCAGGTCGCGAAACCGCCAGACGCCGCTCTGGTCCACGGCCATCGTCGACGTGCGGCGCTCGGCCCACAGATGCTTCAGCGCCCCGGCATTCGGCCGAAAACCCGCAGCCAAACCATCGCCCCACGCCTCACTCCACGGGTAGACAACTTCAAATAAATCGCCGCACTCCTCGCAGCGAAAGTTACTCCGGGCCTGTTCTCCGGGAATCCTCGCACCGCATCCGGTGCATCGAAGCATATGTGATCGAACGCTCATGTATTCCTCTAGCCTACCGTAAAGCTTTTTACGGAACCATCCTCGCCGCCTCACTCCTTTTGATTCCCACCGCGTTTGCTCAACAGCAACAGCTCCACATCGCCGCCGCCGCCGACCTCGAAACCGTGATGCCCACCCTCGCCGCAGCCTACGAGCATGCCACCGGAGCGAAGCTCATCATCTCCTACGGCTCATCCGCCACGCTCGAGCAGCAAATCCAGAACGGCGCCCCGCAAGACCTCTTCCTTTCCGCCGACTACACATTTCCCGAGCAGCTCGTCGCCGCCAACCTCACCGACACCGCCGCGCCCATCCCCTACGCCCGAGGCGCTCTGGTGCTCTGGGCGCGTAAGGATTCGCCCCTCCAGCCCCTCACCAACGACAGCCTCGAAAACCCACGTCTCCAGAAGCTGGCCATTGCTAACCCAGCCCACGCCCCCTACGGCCGCGCTGCGGTCTCCGCCATCGCCAAGCTCAAACTCACCGACAAGCTCAAAGACAAGCTCGTCACCGCCGAAAACATCTCCCAGGCCGCCCAGTTCGCCGAATCCGGCAACGCCCAGGCCGCCCTCATCTCCCTCACCACGGCCATGTCGCCCCACTTTCAGGAGACTGGCACCTTCGTCCGCATCCCCTCTGTCGCCTACCCTGAAATCCGCCAATGCGCCGTCGTCCTGCGAGCCTCTCCCAACCGCAGCCTGGCCCACGACTTCCTCCGCTGGCTCACCAGCGACCCCATCCAGGCCGGCCTTCCAAAGCTAGGCCTTTCGCCGGCACATTAGAGCCGCCAACTCGGGTGGGCGTTCCACAACTCCGGGTGGCCCATCCTTTGCGCTTTTGCAAAGGGTGGGGTATCGCGAAACGATCATCTTCCTATCGGGCAGCAATCGGACGGGCGGAGAAAGCGGTCCTTCGACGACGCTCAGGACTTGCTACCGCAAACGATACCCGCCCTTTCGGATGAAACCCGAAAGGACGGGCCACCCGATGTTGTGGCGATCCTCCAAACAACAGCAAAACTTCCCGCCCCACCCCTCTATCCTCTATCCTCTAACGACTATCCCCTGCTTATGGATATCGCCCTCACCCTCCGTCTGGCCCTCACCACCACAGCGATTCTCCTCGCGGTCGCAACCCCGCTTGCCCTCTGGATTGCTTCCCGTCACACCCTCACCCGCCGCATCGTACAGGCGATAGTCGCCTTGCCCCTCGTCCTGCCACCCACCGTCCTCGGCTTCTACCTGCTCGTCGGCCTTGGTCCACTTACCGCCTTTGGCCGTCTGCTCATCCGCATCGTCGGACACCCCTTGGCCTTCACCTTCACCGGCCTTGTCATCGGATCGGTGATCTTCAGCCTGCCCTTCGCCGTGCAACCCCTCGTCGCGGGATTCTCCAGCATCGACCGCAACCTCATCGACACCGCCGGCGTCCTCGGCGCGTCGCCCTGGACGGTCTTCCGCCGCATCATCGCGCCTTTGTCCCGCGCGGCGTTCCTGACGAGTGCCGTCCTCACCTTCACCCATACCGTCGGCGAGTTCGGCGTCGTCCTCATGCTCGGCGGAGACATCCCCGGCATCACCCGCACTCTTTCCATCGCCATCTACGACCAGGTGCAGGAAGCCCAATACGCCGCCGCCAATCGAACCGCCCTGTGGCTCGTCGCTCTCTCGTTCCTGGCGCTGCTTGCCATCTATACCCGCAAGACGGCCCGTGACACGTCCGCCCGTGAGGTCAGCCTTGAGTAACGAGCCGCACGCCCAGCTCATCACCCATCACCGCCTGGCCGTGGACCGCCACATCGGCGGATTGCACGTCGACGCCGCCATCAACCTCAGTTCCATGTGGACCATACTCTTCGGCCCGTCCGGCAGCGGTAAATCCTCGCTCCTGCGCGCCGCCTGCGGCCTGCTTGGCCGCGAAGGCATCCGCCTCACACGCCATCAAGGCAACGAAGCGTCCGACCTCATCCTCCAGGACAAAACCACCTTCGTCCCGCCGCATCAGCGAGCCATCCGCTGGGCCCCGCAGAACGACTCCCTCTTCCCGCATCTCTCGGTACGCGAGAACATCCTCTTCGGCGCCACCGCCAACGGCTCAAAGCCCACGGACGAAACCGAAATTATCGCCATCTTCAAGCTGGAGCCGCTTCTCAATCGCTTCCCTCACGACCTCTCCGGCGGAGAGCGCCGACGGGTCGCCCTCGCCCGCGCCTTTGCCGCTCCGGGCTGCCAACTCATGTTGCTCGACGAACCGTTTACCGGCCTCGACCGCACTCTGCGCGACGAACTCCTGCCCCCGATGCGCGCCTGGCTCCGCGACCGCGGCATTCCCACGCTTTCCGTCACCCACGACGTTGAAGAGGCTTTCCAGCTACAAGCCTGGGTCGTCATCATTCGCGACGGCAAGGTCGAAGACGAGGGTTATGTCTCTAAAGTCCTCGGCCCAGAGCGCGAACGCCTGCTTGCCTCACTCGCCAAACAACACTAGAGAGTCCTTCACGAGCCACGAGTGATGCTGTCGTCTCGACCGGGGCAGAACGTCTTTTGCGATGTTTAACCTCTGTCTTCTCGACCGGAGCATCGTGTCTTTGCGATGACTAACCTCTGCCTTCTCGACCGGAGCATCGTGTCTTTGCGATGTTTAACCTCTGTCATCTCGACCGGAGTCTTCGCGCTTTTGCGAAGACGCAGTGGAGAGATCCCGGCATTCCGTGGCTGCGGCTACAAATCTTCGACTGGGTGGAATTTACCAGATGTTTCCTAAATCTTTTATCGCCTCACGAGCATTCTTGTTATAGTTACTTTAGTTACTTAGGCCCCTTTGTTTTTCTGCCGGTTTGTTACGGTTCTGTGTTTTGAAGTTCATTTTTCGGGAGCACTAACGATATGAAGCTCAGTCTGGCTGTATTCGCAGCCACTCTTCTTTGCACCTCTGCGGCGTCTGCCAACACCGTAACCCTCAACTTCACCGCCAGCGGTTACGAAGTCCCTGTCATCAGCACAGGGCTCAATGGCTCCAGCCTCGGCACGTACAACGTTCAACCTGGCAGCTGCAGCCCTGACACTATCTGCACATGGGCCGGCAACTACACCAGTTCGAATGCGAGCTATCTCTCCGGGACCTTCACCATCACAACAAACCGTGGTAACAACACCGAATTCCTTGTCGGCGTCGAAGATGGCGTCGGGGCCGACACACTCCATATCACCGGAGCGCCGTTGGACGTTACCACCACCATCACCGTCGACGATGCGAACACCGGCGTGCATACTTTCCTCTTTATCAACGGAGGAACCTTGCTCGGCAGTCTGGACATCACCGGCTTTTCTCCCAATAACCTGTTTTGCAACCCGGGCGGCTGCACCATCTCCAGCATCGCCAACCAGCCCGGCGCAAGTTTCGAGGGTGAACCCACTGCAACTTTCTCCTTCGATGATGGCAACGTCGTCAGCAACATCCCCGAACCCTCGTCGTTGACTCTGGTGGGAACAGGCGCTGCCGGCCTTGTGGCATCCCTCCGCCGGCGCTTTAGCCGATAGCTGCTACAACCGCGGGAACTCACTCACCCGTGTGGCCCATCCTTCGCGTCCGGTGCGAAGGGTGGGCCACTTCTTGCTCATCGGATCGACCCGGGATGACCATGTCCAGCGTCATGGTGCGGACTTGTAGAGCAAATGAGCTCAGTTCACCTGCCGCGGTTCACAATTTTTCAAAAAGAGTAATCACTGCATACAACTTTTGTGTTACGTCCGTGTTCTAAATCCCTATTACGCAGGTATCCAAGGGGCCAGATCATGAAATTTAAACTAGGAGTACTCACTGCAGCGCTGTTGACCACCGGTATCCTCCACGCCGACACCATCACCGTAAACCTCGGGGTCAGCAATCAGAACTACACCCTTGTGGGCACAGGGGGTTCTAACGGCTACGGGACCTACCTCGCGCAACAGGGCGATTGCTTCAGCGGCCCATCCCTCACCACCTGCATCCTGACCGGCTCCTACACCGGAACCACGCCTGGGTATACCGCCGGGACCTACACTCTCACCACCACATATAACTCCGCCGATGGCGGCCTCGCCGCTACCTCGACTACACCCGTAAACTCACCCGACGGCGGCAATTACTTCAACTTCAATCCCTTCACTTCCGACGTCAACATGGCCCTTCTGCTGCTCGAAAACGGTGGCGGAGCGAATGCCATTTCGATGGTTCAGAACGGTACATTTGTGGCCGACAGCTACTTCATCGGCGGCACGGCTCCGGTCTGTGGAAACCTGCCCGCTGGCACAACGTGCACTCAGGGCAACGTCGGCCTTACCAACGGAGGCACCTTTTACGGCCCAATTGTTGGCGGAGTCGTGTTCACCCCCACCATCACCAATTCGGTTGCCTCAACCCCCGAACCCGAATGGCTGGCCTTCGGAGGCCTCCTTCCCGGCGCCCTTATGTTCGTTCGCCGTCGTTTTATCCGCTAGCAAGCCGCCGCACCTATACGACTTTGTCCCCAGCTTTCACGAACTATGCGAAGGCTGGGGACTCTGCCCTACTCCAAAACCACCGGCTCTCGCTCCAGCCTGACGCCGAACTTGTCGAAAACACCCGCGACAATCTCATCCTGCATCGCCGCCACGTCCGCAAACGTCGCGCCGCCGCGATTTGTCAGGGCCAGCGTATGTTTGGATGAAATTCGTACTGGCCCACTCCCATACCCCTTCACAAACCCGGCCTTCTCCAGCAACCAGGCGGCCGGCACTTTCACCATGCCTGACTCCGCCGGCCATTGCGGAACCGCACTCTCATCCATCCCAGCCGCTTCCGCGATGGACACAATCATGGCCCCAGGCAAAATCGGGTTCTTGAAAAAGGACCCGGCGCTCCGGCTATCGGCATCCGTCGGATCGATCACCATCCCTTTACCCCGGCGAATCTCTCGCACAGCCTCCGCCACCTTCTTCAAAGTGGCTCGCTTCCATTTAAACCGCTCGGCCAGCTCTGCATATCGCAACGTTGGCTTGTCGTAACGCAAAGCAAACGCCACGTTCGTAACGATGTATCGTCCTCGTTCCGTCGTATTGAACACGCTTTCGCGATAGCGAAACTTGCATTCGGCATTCTCCATCCACCGAAACTCCGCCGACTTCCTGTCAAACACTTCTACCGCCTCAATCGTCTCCGACACCTCCTGTCCATACGCCCCGACATTCTGGACCGGCGTCCCCCCCACGCTCCCCGGAATGCCTGCCAGACATTCAATCCCCGCGCAGTTCGCCGCAATCGCGTCATCGACAAAACTGTCCCATGAAACGCCTGCCCCAACGAAGAATTGTGGACTCGATGATTTGTCCTGGAGCGTGCCCCAGATACCCATTTTCAGCACGAGCCCGCGATAACCGTCATCCGGCACAAGCAGATTGCTTCCACCGCCGAGCACAAATAGCGGCATCTGACGCTCGTCCGCCCACCGCACAGCCTCCGCGACATCGTCCTTCGAACGTGCCTCGACAAAATACCGCGCCGGCCCGCCAATCCCGAAGGTGGTGTACCCGGCCAAAGACTCATTCTCACGGAGGTTCACGCTTTCGAGAGTAACCCAGGTACGCCAGGCCCAGACTCTCCTTTTGCCGCATCCTTCCTTTGCTGCATCCATCCGCTGCCCGTACAATCTAAGAGAAGCAGTACCGCCAGGAGGCAACAAGCATGTACCCAGAAATGATGGTCATTCCGATGCGCGAAGAACTCACCCGCGCCGGCATCGCCGAAGCCCGTACCACCGAAGAAGTCGACGCCGCCGTCAAGGCAGCCGGAACCACCATGGTCGTCGTGAACTCCATCTGCGGTTGCGCCGCCGGCAAGATGCGCCCAGGCGTTCGCCTCGCGCTGCAGCACACCACCAAGCCCGACCAGGCGATCACCGTCTTCGCCGGCCAGGACCGCGAAGCCACCGACCGCGCCCGCAGCTACTTTCAGGGCAATCCGCCGACGTCACCTTCCATCGCTCTCTTCCGGGACGGACAGCTCGTCTACCTGATGCAGCGCTCGGCCATCGAAACCTCCACTGCCCCGGCCATCGCACAGGAACTCACCCGCGCCTTCGAAGCCTACTGCGTCAAGACCAACGCATAAGATTTTCTAAACCCACACGCGAGAGCGGACAGCCATCCGGCTGTCCGCTCTTTCGTTTTGTTCACACCTCAATTTCACACTCGCAGTCATCGTGACTTATCACTTCTGCTTTCGTGTAGCCCATCTTCGAGACCGCATTATCGTTCCGGGAGGGAAGGCCATTCGCGCGAAGAGAATCTCTCCCGCCCATCTCAATGCCCGCCCGAACCCGGAAGGGCCGGGTCTTCGACCCGGCCAAAAATAGCCGCGTCGGAGACCCTTCCGCTCTGCCGAAGGCCGGAGTGCAGGCGAAGCCGAAACGACAAAATTGCCTTCTTTCGAACCTCCGTGAATTATGGAGTGGCCTCCCTTCCTCGTCCGCGTTTCGCGGACGAGGAAGGGAGAGGGTATGGGCGACTCTTTCGGCCGGGTCGAAGACCCGGCCCTTCCGTTCTTGCCTAATTAAGATGACCGTCACAAACTGGCTTAAGCTCCACGGACATGCTTCTCCGCTTCAACCAGCAACAACCACATTTGCTAACCTTGCTGCATGACCGACCCTCACGGAGACACCTCCTCCACACAACAGGCCCTGCGCGTCGCCGTCCTCGGGACCGGACGCATGGGCGGCATTCTGCTCCAGGCCTTCGTCAAGAGCGGCCTCGTCACCGCCGCGAACGCCTTCCCCACCGTCGCTCACTCTGAACGCGCCGCAGCGCTGTCCACACAGTTTGGCGTCACCGTTACCACCGACAACCTCGCCGCGGCACAGTCCGCCGACGTCATCCTGCTGGGCGTCAAGCCCACGCAGATCGAAGACCTCGTCCGCAGCATTCGGCCGGCGCTATCGCCTGACAAGCTCCTCATCTCCTTCGCCGCCTCGGTGAAGACCAGCGCCATCGAAGCCGCTACCGGCGCCGATCAACCCGTCGTCCGCGCCATGCCCAACACACCTGCGATGGTCGGGGCTGCCATCACCGCGCTCTGCGGCGGCCGCTTTGCTACGCCCGAACACCTCGCGTTGGCACAACGCATCTTCTCCACCGTCGGTCGCGCCGTCGTCGTCGATGAGAAGCATATGGACGCCGTCACCGGTCTCTCTGGCTCCGGCCCCGCCTTTTTGTACATCATCATCGAAGCCCTCGCCGAAGCCGGCGTCAACGTCGGCCTGCCGCGTGAGATCGCCACCCTGCTCGCGGCGCAGACCACCTTCGGCGCCGCGAAGATGGTGCTCGAAACCGGCTCCCATCCCGCCCTGCTCAAGGATGAAGTGACCACCCCCGCGGGCTGCACCGTCGACGGCATCCTGGAGCTTGAGGAGGGTGGTCTCCGTGTCACCCTCATCAAGGCCGTCAAGCGCGCCACCATCCGCGCACGCGAACTGGCGGGCCACTAATGCTGCGATTCATCCGCCAAGGCCGTGGTCTCCCTGCATTTGCCGCCACGACCGTCGCTGTGATGGTGGCAGTCATCCTCTGGGGCGCCGTCGTCCGCATCACCAGCTCCGGCGGCGGTTGCGGCAGCCACTGGCCCCTCTGCAACGGCGACTTCTTCCCTCACCATCCCCGCGTCGCCACCATCATCGAATTCACCCACCGCGCCACGACCGGCATCTGCTCCACGCTCGCTCTGCTGGTTCTGGCATGGACATTTTTTGCCGACACGACAAAACGCGCGCGGATCGCCGCCATCGTCTCTGTCTTTCTGCTTTTCGTCGAAGCGTTTCTCGGCCGCGCACTGGTCATTCACGGCTACGTCGAGAACAACATCTCCGACGCCCGCTCCATCATGCAGTGCGTCCACTTCACCAACACCATGCTGCTGCTCGCAGCGTTCACACTGACGTGGTGGTGGCTGCGGGACGACGACCCCAAGATCTCGCCCGCACCGAAACCTCTCGCAACCGCCGCTATCCTGCTCACGTTGATCGTCGGCGCAACCGGCTCCGTCGCCGCACTGGCGGACACGCTTTTCCCGTCTCCCAGCCTCAGCGCTGCGTTCGCGGCCGACTTTGCCGCCAACGCCCCGCTACTGGTCCGCATGCGCTGGATGCACCCAGCCGCCTTCGTTCTCGCCTGCATCGCCATCGCCTGGCTTTGTCTGCGCGTGCGAACGCGGACCGCATCCGTTGTGACGGCACTCCTGGTACTGCAATTTGTCCTCGGAGCAGGCGATGTCCTGTTCCTCGCTCCGTGGTGGATGCAGGTGCTGCATCTGCTCGGCGCCGACCTCTTCTGGATAGCGCTCGTCGTCTTCGCCAGCGATAGCTTCCGGACAAAATCCGCAGCCTGACACGCCAAAGCGCGCCACCCAGGTTCCAGGTGACGCGCTTCTCTTGCGAGTCCGGAAATTACTTCGGGTTGTTCGGGACGGTTGGCTTGTCCTCGATCCGGCGACCGACGTTGCGCGTTCCGGTCGCCGTTTTCTTGGCCACCTTCTTGGTCTCGTGGGCCGTGTCCTTCGCGGCGACCTTTGTTCCATGCGCCGTCTTCTTTGCGGCGACCTTCGTCGCATGCCCCGTGTCCTTCGCGGCGACCTTGGTCGCGTGCCCTGCGTCCTTCATGTCTTGTTTCGCACTGTCCTGGGCATAAGCGCCGGTTGCGAAAAACATCGTAGCGGCAAATACCACACTGCCGATCTTCAGAACTTGCATAAAGTCTCCTTGTGGGAATTTAATTTATCCCTGTGAAGAATGTTTAGAGGCCGCATCGTGCGTTAACGTTGCTACTGGCGCGCTGTTTTCTCGCGCCACGCAAAGTCCCGCTCTCGAAGAGCGACCTTTATAGCACGGTTAAGGTATATTGACTTCGTTCTCAAGAATACGTTTTCTCGCGCTGAATTTCCCCAGCGGAAATCTGCGCGAGGATCGAACCTACCACGCACCGGAGATCGCATGACGGCTCTCGCAGCAACGATGATGTTCACCACGCAACTTACGCACCTGTCCCCCGTGGACATCCTCATCCTCGTCCTCTACTTCGCCGTCGTCGTCTTCATCGGCTTCTACGTCAAGGGTTCGACCAACACCAGCGAAGAGTTCTTCCTCGCCGGCCGCGAGATGAGCGCCTGGATCGCCGGCCTGAGCTTCGTTTCGGCCAACCTCGGCTCGCTGGAGCTGATGGGCTGGGCCGGCTCCGCTTACCAGTACGGCCTGCTCGCCACCCACTGGTACTGGATCGGCGCGATCCCCGCCATGCTCTTCCTCGGCATCGTGATGATGCCCTTCTACTACATCTCCAAGACGCACTCGGTCCCCGGCTATCTGCAACTACGTTTCGGCGAAGGTGCGCGCGGCCTCAGCGCTGCCAGCTTCGCCTTCATGACCATCCTCATGAGCGGCGTGAACATGTACGCCATGGCGGTCGTCATGCAGACCGTCCTGGGCTGGAACATGACCTTCTCCATCTGGATCGGCGCCGCCACCGTCGCCCTCTACGTCATGCTCGGCGGCCTCCGTTCCGCCATCATCAACGAAGTCCTGCAGTTCGTCCTGATCTGGGCCGGCGCCGCGCTGATCCCCATTCTTGGTCTGATCGAAGCCGGCGGATGGACCCAGCTCAAGGCCAACATCGCCACCAACATCGGCAACACCAGCTATACCCATCTATGGAGCACCCTCGGCCACTTCAAAGACAATCCAATGGGCATCAACTGGATCGGCATCGTCTTTGGCCTCGGCGCCATCATCAGCTTCGGCTACTGGACCACAGACTTCCTGGTTGTGCAGCGTGTCCTGAGCGCGAATAATTTGCGGGCTGCAAAAATGGCTCCCGTCATCGGCGCAGCTTTCAAAATGGCCGTGCCCATGATCGTCATCCTCCCCGGTCTGATCTGCCTTGGCCTCATGCAGGACGGCCACCCGATGTTCCACCTTGTCGGCGCGGAAATGGCTAAAAACAATCCCGCACTGCACAGTTACGACCAGGTCTTGCCGCTCATGCTCATTCGATACTGCGGACCGGGTCTGCTGGGTCTGGGCATCACGGCGCTGGTTGCCGGTTTCATGTCCGGCATGGCCGGCAATGTCAGCGCCTTCTCCACTGTCTGGACATACGACCTCTACGGCGCGTACATGAACAAAAAGGCCAGCGACAAGCACTATGTACTGATGGGCCGCGTCTCCACCGTGGTCGGCATGTTGATCTCCATCGGGACCGCGTACCTTGTGATGAACGCCGCGTCCATCATGGACTACGTACAGGCGCTGTTCAGCTTCTTCATCGCTCCCCTGTTCGGCACCGTTATCCTCGGCATGTTGTGGAAGCGCGCCACCAACGCGGGCGGCTTCCTCGGTCTGCTCGCCGGCACCGCCGCTTCCATCGGCATGTTCTTCTACACCAGCACCGGCACCGCGGAGCACAAAGCCATCGCGCTTTCGCACATCGCGCTCTCGCCGGACGCACAGCCGATGGCCGAAAACATGTTCCGCGCGCTCTGGAGCTGGCTCATCTGCGTCGGCGTCACCATTATCGTCAGCTTGATGACAAAGCCAAAGACCGACGCCGAACTCAACGGCCTGGTGTACGGCGCGACCGTCATCCCGCACGACGGTTCGACGACCATCTGGACGAAGCCCGCATTCTGGGCCTGCGTGGTTGCCGCCGTCTTCCTCGCGCTGCAATTCATCTTCTTCTAACCCGCTTCTTCTAACTCACGCTCCGCGCACCGGACAAACACAATAAAGGAGTACACGCTATGGCAGAAGGAACAGGACAGGGCGAGAAGTTTTCTATCTGGTTTTTTGTAGGCATCATGACGCTGCTTTACGGTCTGGTGCTCGCGCCCTACGGCGCGTGGGAGTGGTTCGGCGGACACGAAGCACCGACGGTCCTCAACAACCTGCACCCGACGTTTTGGTGGGGCTCGCTGATGCTGCTCTTCGGCGTTTTCTACACGCTAAGGTTCCGCCCCGGCAAAGGCTAGTTTGCTTTCGCAGTTGCGGTTGCCTTTGCAGTCGCAGTTGCCCTTCTTGTTGTCATCCCCGAAGGGGATCTGCTTTGGCTTTGGCTTTGGCTGCTGCTTTTGTCGTCGCCCTTCTGGTTGTCATCCCCGAAGGGGATCTGCGTTTGTCGTTGCAGTTGCTGTTTTGTAACGTCCCAGAGCCAATGGCCCGACACATACCAGCCAGGCCGAAGGCCCAGGTGTCATGCCATCACAGAACCGAGGGCCGAAAGCCCGATACATCGTGCAGAGAAAAACGACTCCGGACACTTGTAACAAAAGTAAAGACGGCCGCAAGTTCCCTTCTGGGGACAATTAGAACAGCAACAGGCACCGCTACAACAAACGCAGATCCCCTCCGGGGATGACAACCCAAAAAGAAGCACAAATAAAGCGGCAAATTCCCTTCAGGGATGACGACTCGATCAGCAAAACAAAGACCGCACCTGCGGCGACGGAGCAAAGAACGATGGGCAGACAAATGACGATGGGCGTAGTCGTGGGCAACCGTGGGTTCTTCCCCTCACACCTCGCCACCAGTGGCCGTCTTGAAATGATTGCAGCACTCGAAGCCGCCGGCATCAAGCCGATTGTGCTGACACCGGAAGAAACCGCTCACGGCGCCGTCGAAACCTACGAAGACGCGAAGAAATGCGCTGCCCTCTTCAAGGCCCACGCCGCCGAGATCGATGGCATCATCATCACCCTGCCCAACTTCGGCGAAGAGCGCGGCCTTGCCGACACGCTCCGTCTGGCTAACCTGCAAGTTCCTGTCCTCATCCAGGCGACCCCGGACAGAACAGAAAAAATGCAGATCGCCTTCCGCCGCGACAGCTTCTGCGGCAAGATGTCGATCTGCAACAACCTCAAGCAGTACGGCATCCCGTACTCGCTCACCACGCTGCACACCGAAGCGCCAGACTCCGACGAATTCAAGGCAGACCTTCTCACCTTTGCGGCGACATGCCGCATCGTCCGCGGCCTGCGCAACGTCCGCTTTGGCGCCATCGGCGCGCGGCCCACGGCGTTCAACACCGTGCGCTACTCGGAAAAACTCCTCGAGCGCAGTGGCATCACCGTTGAAACCCTCGACCTCTCCGAAGTCATGGGCCGCATCGAGAAATCCAAAGACAACGACGATGCTGTGCAGGCCAAGCTGGCCGCCATTAAGAAATACATCCCCATCGGCACCACCCCCGAAGCCGCGCTGATGAAGATGGCCAAGCTCGGCGCGGTTATCGACGGCTGGATGGCCGCCTCCGAGCTCACCGTCTCCGCCGTGCAATGCTGGACGTCGATCGAAGAATACCTCGGCATCGTCCCCTGCACCGTCATGTCGATGATGAGCGAAAACCTCATCCCCTCGGCCTGCGAAGTCGACATCCTGGGCACGCTCTCGATGTACGCTCTCACCCTCGCCAGCGAAACGCCCTCTGCCCTGCTCGACTGGAACAACAACTACGGCGACAACCCCGACAAAGCCGTCTGCTTCCACTGCTCCAACCTGCCCAAACACTTCTTCCGCGAAGGCGTGAAGATGGACTACCAGCTCATCATCGCGGGCACGGTCGGCAAGGAAAACACGCACGGCACCCTCGACGGCACGGTGAAAGCCGGCGACATGAGCTTCGCGCGTTTCTCCACCGACGACTTCAACGGCTGCATCACGGGCTACGCGGGCCAGGGCCGCTTCACCGACGACCCGCTCAACACCTTTGGCGGCGCCGGCGTCGTTGAAATCCCCAACATGCAAAAGCTCCTTCGCATGATCTGCGAACAGGGGTTCGAACACCACGTCGCCGCCAACTTCGCCTCCGTCGCCGACCCGGTTATCGAAGCTTCTACCAAATATCTCGGCTGGAAGATGCATCGCCACGAGTAGAGTCCAATACGGCTGGCCCGATTTGGTCTGCGATTTTGAATCGACGCCGCGATACTCTACACTGATAGAGCCACGCAAAGGGGCGGATAGCTCAGTTGGTTAGAGCGCCTGCCTTACAAGCAGGATGTCGGGGGTTCGAGTCCCTCTCTGCCCACCACCCTTTGCCTTAATACTTAGAGTCCCTCGCCCGGGCTTTCCTTAGATCTCAGAATTGCGCCCAATCGGTTTCCGCCTCGAAAAGCTGGGCCTAATCGCTACCGTCGCTCCAACAATCGTCAACTGGATTGGCTACTCTGCCGTTACCCGTAAGCAGAGCCAGAACTTCAGCCCGCCTGATTACTTTTGTGCAGAAGAAATACTCTGGAGATGACGCTGTCTAATCTCTTTGCAGAACGCTAAGACTCTTTCAGCACTTCGCAGTTCTGAAATGTAAATGGTTTCCAGCACATAAGCCATGAACCTACTAAAAACGGTTATGTTGATTAAGATAACGAAGCCGAAGAGTGGGGGTCCGCTGACTACATCTGACCGCGTTGTATCGAATTCGTCGAGGCATATAACAATAAGCGGGAATAAAGCAAGCGCGACGCCCAAAATTTTGATGCGGCGTGCGGCTTTACTCGGTTGTTTGTACAGCAACAGCAATCGTCTCACTGGATTCAAACCGGCTTTATAGGTTTCGAATTCATTCGCGGTCCATTCGTGTGGAGGGCGACGAGCGCGAAGACCTACCCGTGCAAGGTGAATCGCCCGTTTTAGTTCTTCTTCTGCGGCATCCCGATCGTTTGAATTAGCCATCTGAACTTGCGTTAGCGCCTTGAGCGACGATTCCCAGAATTGGATGTTCTTGGCCGACTGATCTAGGAAACGAGAGTTTCTTGCGTTTTGCCCCCAATCCTTGAGCCATGTTAAGCCGAGACCCACAGCGCCCAATAGGAAGGTCACTCCTACGGGGAGAAAGTTTCTCCAAGTGTCCGGCGAGTAGGGCGGATTCATGCCTATCAAGCTAGCATGCCTAATCTAGTTATGGCACTCCTTTTGAGATAACGCGCTGGTTCCTCAGCATCAACTTCATCATATGGAACTGCCTCAACATAGCCCACAGCCTGATGGGGCAAATCTGGAAGATAGCTATATTAGTAGGCGAGACGACTAGTGGACGTACGATATGTGGTCGAGAACTCTGACACACCAACTCACGGGATTCACGAGTGATTGCTTAAGGACTCATCCAATGGAAATACCGTATCTACATGGCTATTGGCAAAGAGCCCTTAGCTTCGCTGACGCGCCTACGGGAGCGGTAGACCTGGATATGACGTTACTGTCCGGCTTGCGGCTAGGCTTGAGAGAGACACTGCAGTTTTTGAATGCAGCGCGACCATCGTATGACGAATTTGTAACGTGGATCGTGGAGCGGAACGGTGGCCCGATGGATGAGGCCTCGCTGACGCGGTTGCGGCGGGCGATGGACGGCGAGACGGTCGGGCCGGAAGTGAGCCTGGATGGCGTGGATGGGCTGACGGCACAAGAGCTTGAACACTGGGACGAGCATGGGTATGTCGTGCTGAAGGGCGCGGTCCCGGCGGAGACTGCGAAAGCCGCAGAGCTAGCCATCTACGAGTACCTTGAGATGGATCCCGAACGGCCGGAGAGCTGGTACGGCGGCAGGCAGGGACACACGATCTGGGTCTCGATGCTTCGGCATCCGGCTTTCTGGGCAAATCGGCGATCTCCACGGATGGTAAAGGCATTTACGCAGTTGTGGGGCCGTGAAGATTTATGGGTCAACGTCGATCAGGGCGGGTTGAATCCGCCGGAGCGAGAGGGTTGGCCATTCCCAGGGCCGCATCTGCACTGGGACACGACCCTGGCCCCGCCCCATCATTTTGGCGTGCAAGGGATTTTGTATTTAGCAGACACCGCGGAGAACCAGGGTGCGTTCAGTTGCGTGCCAGGGTTTCAGAAACAGCTTGGACCGTGGCTGGATAGTCTGCCGAAGGGCGTCGATCCGCGCGCAGAGGGACTACGCACATTGAGGATGAAGCCGATCGCGGCAAACGCCGGCGATATGGTTTTGTGGCACCAATCGCTGCCGCATGGAAGCTCGCCCAACCGGGCGAAGCGGCCAAGAGTGGCACAATACATCATGATGAATCCCACGCGCTGGCCGCATCATCAGGAATGGTTGTAGAAACACGCAATGGCCGCTCGCCTCATCCTCAACGCAGACGACTTCGGCCTCACCCGCGGCATCAACCGCGCCATCGCCGAACTCCACGCCGCCGGCGCCCTCACCTCCGCCACCCTGATGGCCAACGGCCCAGCGTTTGACGACGCCGTCGCGATCGCGCGCGCGCACCCAACCCTCGGCGTCGGCTGCCACGTCGTCCTCACCGACGGCACGCCGCTGTCACCCCCCGAGACCATCCCCACGCTCATCGGCCCTGACGGCAAAAACTTCCGTCCGTCTCTCGGGCGATTCTTCCGCGACGCCATGCGCGGCAGCATCAGCGAAGCCGACATCGCCCGCGAAGCCACCGCGCAGATTCAGCGCCTTCAGCAAGCCGGCATCGCGATCACTCATCTCGACACCCATAAGCACACCCATATCCTTCCAGTGGTCTCCCGCTCCCTGCTCGCGGTAGCAGAACGCACCGCCGTCCGCGCCATCCGCAATCCATTCGAGCAGTCATGGAGCCTCCGCATCGGCCGCTCCAACCGAATGCGTATCGCCCAGGTCGGCCTCATGCGCCTGTTGCGCCCGAGCTTCCTGCAACTCCCGCAGATCCGCAGCGGAGCCGTCCGCACCACCAACGGCACGATAGGCGTCTCCGCCACCGGCCGCCTCGACGCCGGCGCCCTCCGCGATGCCTTGGACACCCTCCCCGACGGCCTCTGGGAGTTCGTCTGCCATCCCGGCTACAACGACATCGATCTAGATGCCGTTACTACCCGCCTGCGCAACTCCCGCGACATCGAGCGCCTCGCCCTGCTCGAAATCTTCACCAACAATTCGCACCCTTCCGCCCCCGAACTCATCCACTATGGAAGCATCTAACGGGAGCAAGTCGCCTTTCACTACGCTCTATCCTCTACGCTCTAATCACTGTCTTTAGGCCTCTATGAAGATCGGCATCACCTGCTATCCCACCTACGGCGGCTCCGGAGTCGTCGCCACCGAGCTCGGCATCGAGCTCGCCGCGCGCGGTCACGACATCCACTTCATCACCTATTCGCAGCCCTTCCGCCTCACCGGCCGCGAGGCTAACATCAGTTATCACGAGGTCCCGGTCTCGAACTATCCGCTCTTCGAGTACCCGCCGTACGACCTCGCGCTCGCGACCCGCATGGCCGAAGTCGCCGAGTTCTATTCGCTCGACCTGCTGCATGTTCACTACGCGATCCCGCACAGCATCAGCGCTTTGCTCGCACGCCAGATGCTCGCCGCACGCGGCAAAACCCTGCCCTTCATTACGACGCTCCACGGTACAGACATTACCCTCGTCGGCCTCGACCGCTCCTACCTGCCCATCACCAAATTCGGCATAGCCGAGTCGGATGGCGTCACGGCGATTTCCAGCTATCTCCGCGACCGCACCCGCGAAGCCTTCGGTATCACTGGCGAAATCGAAGTCGTGCGCAACTTCGTCAACTGCGACCTCTACCTCCGCAACCCGTCGCACCGCGAGCGCATGAGACCCCGCTTTGCGGCCCCTGACGAGCGCCTGTTGGTGCATCTCTCGAACTTTCGCCCGGTGAAGCGCGTCCTCGACGTCGTAGAAATCTTCTCCCGCGTGGCGGCCGCGATGCCTGCACGCCTGATGCTCATCGGCGACGGCCCCGAACGCTCCGCCGCCGAGTACCTGGCGGTCAAACACGGCATCGCCGATCGCATCCACTTCCTCGGCAAGCAGGACAACGTCCACGACCTCCTCCCCCTCGCCGACCTGATGCTGATGCCCAGCGAAATGGAGTCGTTCGGCCTCGCCGCGCTCGAAGCGATGGCCTGCCGTGTGCCTTCCATCTCCACGAACGTAGGCGGAGTCCCCGAGCTTATCGAAGACGGCGTCAACGGCTTCCTCTTCGAGGTCGGCGATATCGACGGCATGGCCACCGCCGCCATCGATCTTCTCAATGACCCCGAGCGCCTGGAGCGAGTCTCCTCCGCCGGCCGCCGCACGGCGCAGGACCACTTCTGCTCCTCGCGCATCATTCCCCTATACGAGAACTACTACCAGCGCGTCCTCGACCGCTCCCAAGGCTAAAAGGCGCGCCACTCCCCAAAAGTTCGCCACCTTAACCCATAAGGCGCGAAGCCAGCAACCTATACTGAAGCCTCCATGTCGAGATTTCTGCGCGTTCTGCTGGCTATTGGTTTCCTGACCCTGGCCGCCTTTGCGTTTTCCTACGCAAGCATCCCCCAGAATAAAGACTTCATTTCCTACTGGGCGACAGCGCATCTCCTGGCCCAGCACCAAAACCCCTACGACGCGAAGAACGTCTACGCTCTACAGCAAACCGGCGATCCGGCCCACCCGCTGATCATGCGCAACCCTCCGCCGGATCTTCTTCTGGTTGTTCCCCTCGGACATCTCAGCCCGCGCAATGGCTTGATGGTATGGACGATCCTGCTCTTCAGTTGCGTGATGGCTTACTTCAAGCTCATGAAGGTTCCCGCCGACAGCCGGCTGCTGGCGTATGCCTTTGCCCCCTTTTTAGCATGCATGTACACGGGCCAAAGTTCCCCGTTTCTGCTGCTGGGCCTCGCGATATTTCTGTCCTGCTTCGAAGACCGTCCGTTTCTCGCTGGAGCAGGTCTTTTCCTGTTGACCATCAAACCGCACCTCTTCATCGCGTTGTGGCCGGTCTTATTGCTGGAATGTCTCTACCGGCGGAGAGGGAAAGTGTTGGCGGGATTTGCCGCGACGTTAGCCGCATTCTCCGCCGTGGTGACGCTGCTATGGCCTCATTCCTGGACCCAGTATTTCGCGATGGCGCACAGCGCGAACCTGCAAAATGAGTTTCTCCAGACACCGGCCTGCGCGTTTCGCAAGTTCTTCTTCCTCAATCATCCCTGGGTCCAGCTTTTGCCCGCGCTTTTCGCCGCGATCTGGGCGGTGCATCGTTATCTCCGCCGTCGGGAGGTCTGGAACTGGAAAGTGGACGCCTCGTTGCTTCTGCTGGTTTCCGTTCTGACCTCGCCCTACGGCTGGCTGACAGATGAAATTGTCCTGTTGCCCGCGATCCTCTTCGCCGCGGAAAACCCGGGCAAAAGGCAGTATGCCGTCCCCGCTTTCCTGGCTCTCACTCTGATCGCCGATGTCCTTCTCGTTCGAGGACACCCGCTGTCATCAGGAGTCTATCTATGGACCTCGAGCGCTTGGTTCCTATGGTTTGTCTGGAGCCAGAGTTCCGCAATAAGAAAGCAAAGGAAAACGCAAAGGGCGCAGTTGTATTAACCCCGGAGACACCCGTTCCCCACTTCTTATCCGTCCAACCCCTAAGGCGCACTAAGCTCAGAAGATGGCGTAGTAGCGCCACCGGAGGCCATCATGAAACTCGCCCTCACATTTTTGCTTCTCACTACCCCGGCCTTTGCCCAGACTACCGGCACATCGCATCCCGAGACGCTCAATGACGATATCGTCGTCGCGCCAGCGCCGCCACCGGTCGTCGTCACTCCCCCCGCCGCACCCGCGCCCGCACTCCAGCCGCGCATCGTCGAGCAGGCGGCTCCGGTCCAGCGCCAGACTGCGGAAGTCTACCAACCCTACCAGCCGGCCGTTCGCCCGCCGGAAAACGACCCCGACGCCGGCATCGTGACCTCCTCTCCTCACTACGAGAACGCGCTTTCGGAAGGCACGGTTCTCCGTGCGCGTCTGGTCGGTGAGCTTTCGACGGCAAACACCAAACAGGGCTCACATTTCATCGCCACGCTTTCGCGCAACGTCGAGCACGATGGCCGCGTCATCCTGCCCGTCGGTGCTTCGGTCGAAGGCCGCATCTCCGAAGTCCGCGGAGGCCATCGTCTTGGCGCCGCCGCTGCCATCCATCTTGTTCCTGAATCGGTGACCCTGCCGGATGGCACGCTCTACCGCCTCGACGCGCAACTGATCGACCTCGACGCCGGCCGCAATACCCGCGTCAACAGCGAAGGCACGGTCATCGGCAACGACCACACCGCCGGCCATCTCACGACCCTCGGCGCCACCACCGGCGGCGGGGCTATAGCCGGCGCCATTCTTGGCGGAGGTCCCGGGTTGCTTATCGGAGCGGGCGTAGGTGCAGGAGTCGGCACCGTCATCTGGCTCCGTCAGGACCGCCAGCAAACTCTTCAGGAAGGCACTGAGCTGGTCTTCAGCCTCAACCGCCCGATGGAAATCACACCGACGACGCCTTTCCACAGCGGCCCGGTCCTCAGGCGCCAGGAGTAGTACCACTTCCTGCAGCGCGTGGCGACGCCAAAAGCCCTCTAAAACGAACCAGTCACCTGAGCCAGCAGGCGCTTCCAGTTCTTCTGGTTGCGCCTGTAGCTCTTTTTGAGGTCCTCAAGAATCCGCCCAAAATCCGCATTCTCCTGCATCCCCCGCCAGGCCGGGTTCTTTTCGAACCACGGAAAATTCTCGTTCCCCAGATAGATCGCCCGGCGCAGCCAATGCAGCGCTTCAGACGCATCGCCCTCCACCGCAAAATACGTAGCCAGCCGATACGCCATCTCGCTATCTGCTTCAGCGGCCGACAGGGTCTCTTCCAGGATGAACTCTGTCGCCTTCGACTTCTCACCCATCTGCACGTAGCACATGGCAATCGTCGGAAACACGATCCGCAGCGACGCGTCGTCGTGGATCACCTTCTCCAGCGTCTCGACCGCCAGCGACAACTGGCCTTCGCGCATCTGCTGGTATCCCAGCGAAATCCGCAGCAAGGGCTGCTTCGGCTCCAGCGTCAGGCCCTTGCTGATCTCGTCCGCCGCCAGTTCCAACTGGTTCTGGTACTGGTACACCCGCGCGCGATGGTTATAGATCATCGCCGCATTCTGCGGGTTCAGCCGCAGCGACGTATTGAACTGATCCAGCGCATCCTCGTACATGCCATCGATCCGCAGCGTCATCCCCGCCACCAGATGCACGTTCCAGTCGTTCTTCGCGGTCTGTAAAAGATGTTCGATCCCATGCCGAGCGCTTTCCTTTTCACCGCGCGACAGCAGCATATAAATCCGGTACAGGTTCGCTTCCACCGAAGATGAATCCAGCGTCAGAGCCCGGTCGAACGCACGCCTTGCCTCCAGCACATGCATCTGTCCACCCAGCCCATGCTGGGCATATTGCAGATGCGTAATGCCCAGCCCGGTCCACGCCGGCGCATACTCTCCATCGCGCGACACGACCGCCTCGAACATCGTACGCGCGCGGTCCAGATCCTCGCGGTTCCCGGTCCGCGACATAAACGAAGACAGCAACGCCCGCGCCTGCAGGTACTCTTCGGAAGCGTCGTTCTGCAACGATGTCTCGCCGCCTGTGGAAACGTTCAGTTCGCCCACGCCGTGCAATTCCGCGAACACCTCATCGCACACTTCGCTCTGCACCGCGATCAGGTCGAACGACCCTACATTGATCGAGCCACCGGTCCTGACACTCTGCCCCTGAACATCCAGCAACTGCCAGTTGAGGTCGAACCCTCGCTCCGAACGCAGAAAACTCCCCGCCAGCACGAACCGCACCAACAGCTTGCGTCCGACGCTCAGGGGGTCGAGCTGCTGCGTCGCCACATTCATCAACGCGCTCGACGGCCTCACCACCAGCGACGGCACCTTCGCCAGCCGAGCGGCCAGGGCATCCGCGAGCGCATAACCGTACAAGCGCGTCGCATCCGGCGGCCCAAGGTTCACAAATGGCAGCACCACAATGCTGTTCTCTTTGGTCGAGACTCCCGCACCGCTCTCTCGAAACCGCTCTGCCAGCATCGACAAGATTCCCGTCGACCGCTTCTCTTCCTCGGGAGTCTCCAGGTCCAGCCGCTGCTGCGCCGGCATGTTTGTTGCGCCCTCGCCCGGCATGAACACCGAGTCGAGTTGCAGTGCCTTCAGCACCGTCTTCAACGCCTCGCGCACGTCGGCGGCTGTGCTGAAACGCTCTGCCGGCTGCTTCTCCAGACAGCGCAGAATGACGCTCTCCAGCTCGCGCGGAATCTCCGGCACAACCTCGCGCAGCGACGGCGGCGCCGCAAACTGGATCGCCCGTATGCTCTGCATCTCCTGCGCATCGGGCCTGTGAAAGGGATGCCGCCCACTCACCAGCTCGTACAAAATCAGACCGAGCGCGAAAATATCGGTCTGTATGCTGCTCTGCCCCGTTACAAACTGCTCGGGAGCCATATAGGCAATCGTCCCGCCGCGCGCCGTATAGGTATCGCCCGGCAACGCGGCCTTCGCTTCCGCCGGAAGCCCCGGCTCGATGTCCTCCTGCTGCTCGCGCTTCAACTGCCGGGCCAGGCCGAAGTCCAGAATTTTGATCAGGCCGCCGTCGGTCAGCATCACGTTCGCGGGCTTCAGGTCGCGATGAAAAATACCCAGGTTGTGCGCCGCTGCCAGACCGTCGGAAATCTGTATCCCGCTCGACAGCACCAGTTGCGTACTCGCCGGCCCTTCGGCAATCACCTTGTCCAGCGACTTGCCCGGGATGTACTGCATGACGATGTAGGCCTCGTCATCCGCCTCCCCTACTTCGTAAATCGAGCAGACATTTGGGTGGTCGATTGCCGACGCCAGCCGCGCCTCGCGAAGCTGTGTCGCGCGAATCTGTTCCTGGGTCTGCGTACCGCGTTTCAGCAGCTTCAACACCACCGGCCGCTGCAACTGCGTGTCGTTGGCCAGGAACACAACGCCGCTGCCGCCCGCGCCAATCTTGCGGACGAACTCGTATTGTTTGATCACACGGCGCTTCATACCCAATTATTGCAGCTTCTACGCGGAGTCCTTGTGGAAACGGCCCGTACGCCTACGATGTTTACCGGGCCGCAACAGCGACTGCGTCCACCTGCTCTGTGCCTGGAGCAGGAAAACCTCAACGCAAAGGTCGCCAAGAAATGCGCCAAGGTTCGCCACGGTTCGCCACGGCTGCCTTGGCGAACCTTGGCTCCCTTGGCGTCCTTTGCGTTAAAGATTTTGCCTCTCGCCTTTGCTTCTGCCTCTCGCGTTTGACCCCGTTGTACTCTTCTATACGGAGACCGTTGATGAAACTGCTTCAAACCGCCGCCATTTCCCTTTGTTGTTGTACAGCTCTCGCGCAGACTCCTGCGGCACCCACACCGCTGCCACCGCACCTCATGACCGGCATCGGCAACGCCTCCATCGACATCTCCACCACCAGCCCCGACGCAAAACTCTGGTTCGAGCAGGGCCTCAACCTCCTCCACGATTTCTGGGACTTCGAGTCCATCCGCTCCTTCGAACAGGCCACCAAAGCCGATCCCCAATGTGCGATGTGCTGGTGGGGCCTTTATCAAGCCGAGTCCTTCCGCGGCGAAGATGACGCCAAGGCAAAGGCCGCCCTCGACACCGCGAAGAAGCTCTCCAAACACGCCACCGACCCCGAAAAGCTTTACATCAAAGCTGCCGCTCAAGACAATAAGGACTCCGGCAAGTCGCACAAGCACGACGACGACAACGCCCCTCACAAAGACGCCAACGGAACCAAAACCCTGCGCAAACTCGTCGCCCTCAGCCCACAGGACGTGCAGGCAAAAATTTACCTCGCCGAATCGCTCCTCGAAGGCTTCAAGAAGAACGGCGAACCGCGCGCCGGGACCGTCGAAGGCCAGGCCATCCTCTCCCAGGTCCTCATCGACCACCCCGATGACTCCGCCGCCAACCACTACTGGATCCACGCCGTCGAGCCCGGCAACCACCCCGAGCTCGCTCTCGACAGTTCGCGCAACCTCGCACGCCTCGCGCCTGCCAGCGGACACATGGTCCACATGCCTGGGCACATCTTCTACCGCACCGGCGACTACGAGTCCGCGCGCGTGTCCTTCCAGAACTCCCTCGACACCGATGCCGCTTACATGCGCGAACAGCACGTCTCCGTCGACGACGACTGGAACTACGTGCATAACATGATGTATCTCATCGCTGACCTGCTCGAAGAAGGTCGCATGAAGGAAGCCACCGAGGTCTCGCAAAAACTCAACGAGGCGCGCGGCAAAACCCGCGCCACACTTTACAACTTCAGCACGCGCGACGGCCTCACCCGCCTCGCCGTGGCTCTGCCCGTCGCATTACGCGCCGCTGACTGGTCCACCGCCTGCAACATGCTTCGGGCCAGCGCCCCCGACAAATCCCTCATTCATCTTGTGTGGCTTCGCGGCGCTCTGCTGGAGTACACGCTCGGCATGAAATCCCTCGCCGAGGGAAACACAACCGAAGCCTCCAAACATCTCGACGCTCTCAATGCCGCCCTGAAAGCCAAGCCCGACGAGCCGAAGAAGTCCGACATGCCCATGCCCGGCACCTCCATGGACATGCAGATGGGCCCTGCCCATACCTTCATGGACGTCGCCGCGCTTGAACTACAGGGCGCGCTGCTCACCGCGCAGAACAAGCCCACCGAAGCCGACGCCGTTTTCAAAAAAGCCACCGACGCCGAAACCGCCCTGGGTTATCACGAGCCGCCATACTACATTCGCCCCGTAGGCGAAACCCGCGGTGACGCCCTGCTCCGCGCCGGCCGCTACGCCGAGGCCAAACAAGCTTATGAAGACGCTCTCAAGGAGCGGCCCGACTCCGGCTATCCTCTCTACGGCATCGCGCGCACCGACGCCGCAGCCAAGAACGAGGCCGCAGCCACTGCCGACTACCGCCGCCTGCTCGCCGCCTGGCCCCATGCCGACCCAGATCTCCCTCAGCTCAACGACGCTCGCGCATGGCTACAGCTCCATGAAGATACGGGTGCCGAATAAAAGACCGCCAGACAGCCATTCTCCGGCTTCCTGCATCGAACCACCCAAAGAGAGCGTATCCAACGCCAAAAGCGCGACGATTTCTATAGAATTTCCCTGGGTTTGCATGATCCCTACCGTTCTTCTCATCGACGACAACGCGATCCAGGCTGCAACCCGCCAGTTGATTATCAAGCGAGCAGCATATTTCGTCATCGCCGTGCTCAGTCCCGAGCGCGCGCTGGAACAGTTCCGCAACCGCGAATTCCCCGCCGAAATCGACCTCATCATCACCGACCACATCATGCCTGGCCTGACCGGCGCTGAGTTCGTTCGTAAGGTCCGCGAGTTTTCCCCCGACGTCCCCATCCTGGTTATCAGTGGCATGGAAGAGGCCGAATCCGAGTATGAGGGACTGAACGTCCACTTCCGCGTCAAGCCCGTGCTGCCCGATAATCTTCTTGAGATCGTGCGTCAACTCACTCGCAAAGTCGAATAGCGCCCCATGCCGCCCCATCGCCTCGCATAGTTTGAGAGAATAGCGCTGAAGGACTCCGCGCCCGCAATGTCTCATCCTATGCCGTCGTTCGGCAGCTTCTCTCTCATCCTCGCGCTCGCCCTCAGCGTATACACGCTCTTTGCCGGCGCGCTCGCGCTTTGGTCGCTCGCGAAGGGCCGCACCCTCGCCATCTCCTCCGAGCATCTCCGCGAAACCTCGCGCCGCGCCGGCATCGCCAGCTTCGTCGCGCTCTCCTGCGCCGCCTTCGCCCTCGTCTGGGCGTCGTACACCGACGACTACTCGGTCGCCTACATCCTGCACCATACCAACCACGCGCTCCACCCCGCCTACAAATTTTCCGCGTTATGGTCGGGACAGGAAGGCTCGCTGCTGCTGTGGGCATGGCTTCTATCGGCGTACGGCTTTGTTCTCCGCCTGCGCCACAAGGTCGATGTCACACTCTCGGCCTACGCTTCGACCATCCTCGCGGCGATCCAGATATTCTTCCTGCTGCTGCTGAACATCGCCGCCCCGCCGTTCTCCATCGCCCCCGGCCCCTTGGCGAACGACGGCTTCGGCCTCAATCCTCTTCTCCAGTATCCCGAGATGATCATCCACCCGCCGATGCTTTATCTCGGCTACGTGGGCTTCTCCGTCCCGTTCGCTTTCGCACTCGGCGCGCTGATGATGCGCTACCCCGGCGAAAAGTGGATCCACATCACGCGAAAGTGGACGATGGTTACCTGGCTCTTTCTCACCTGCGGCATTTGCCTGGGCATGCACTGGGCGTATGCGGTCCTCGGCTGGGGCGGTTACTGGGGATGGGACCCGGTGGAAAACGCCAGCTTCCTTCCCTGGCTCACCGCGACCGCGTTTCTGCACTCAGTGATGATGCAGGAAAAGCGCGGCATGATGAAGGTCTGGAACGTCTGGCTCATCTTCACCACCTTCCTGCTCACCGTCCTCGGCACGCTGCTCACGCGCTCCGGAATCGTCAGTTCCGTCCACGCCTTCGCGCAGAGCTCCATCGGCAGTTGGTTCACGACCTTCATGGTGCTGGTCTTCGTCGTCTGCCTGTTCACGTTCTTTTACCAGTACGACCACCTGAAGTCGGAAAACAAACTTGAGTCGCTCGTCTCCCGCGAGTCCAGCTTCCTGTTCAACAACCTCATCCTCCTGGTGGCCTGCTTCGCCGTGCTCTTCGGCACGCTGTTCCCCGTCCTGAGCGAGTTCTACAACGGCACCAAGGTCACGATGGGCCCGGACTACTTCAATCCGGTCATGGTCCCCATCGGCCTCTTCCTTCTGTTCCTGACGGCGGTCGGCCCGCTGCTTCCCTGGCGCTCCACGTCGCTCCGTGCCATCCGCCGCAACTTCATTCTGCCGTCGATTGCAATCGCGGTAACCGCTATCGTCCTCATGCTCGCCGGCGTCCGCCCCTGGACCGACGACGAAGCTTCCGGCGGCATCTACGCCCTGGTCTGCTTCTCTCTCAGCGCTGGCGTCATCACAGCGATCACGTCTGAATTCCTGCGCGGGGCCGGCGTCGTCCGCACCCAATCCGGCAAAAACCTTTTCTCCTCCAGCATCCTGCTTATCCGCCGCAACACCCGCCGCTACGGTGGATACCTCATCCACTTCGGCATTGTCGTCATGTTCATCGGCCTGGCCGGCTCGGCGTTCAAGCAATCCAAAGAGCTCGAAATGGCCTTTGGAGACACCCTGCAGATCGGTTCTCTGCGCATCGTCTGCCAAAGCTACTCGCAGGACACGAACGCCAACTTCGACACGGACTACGCCATCCTCGACGTCTTCAACGGCAGCAAAAAGATCACGACGCTGACACCTGAGAAGCGCTTCTACACGGCCTCGCAGACGCCCATGACGGTCGTCGCAATCCACTCCACGCTCGCCCGCGATCTCTACACCGTCTTCATGGGCCGCAACCCCGAAACCGACCGCCCGATCATCAAGGTCTTCCTCAATCCTCTGGTTAACTGGATCTGGATCGGCGTCTTCATCGTCATCCTCGGGACCGGAGTCGCGCTCACGCCACCGCTGCTTCCCTCGACCCGTCGCAACGAAGCCACTTCCGCCAACGTCGTTATCTCGCCGGACGGCAGCGCTCTCACACCCGCACAATTTGGAGTTTTGAACGAAGGCAGCGCTCTCACACCCGCACAATTTGGAGTTTTGAACGAAGGCAGCGCGATCGCACCCGCACAATTTGTCATCTCGACCGAAGGCGGCGCTTTTGCCGCCGCAGTGGAGAGACCCGCTGTTATAGCGGCGACCGCCAACCCGGGAGCGCCCCATGCCTAAACGCCTGCTCCAAACCCTCGCCATCGTGATCGTCGCCATCACCATGCTCGGGGCCTCGAACCCCGACGCGCGGTACGACAGGCTCGGTCACAAGCTCGTCTGCCAATGCGGCTGCAACCAGATCCTGCTGGACTGCAACCATGTCGGCTGCCCCGTCTCTCCGGTCATGATCGGCGAACTCCATGCGCAAATCGCCTCTGCCCTTCCCGACGCCGGTGTGCTCAACTTCTTCATCGGCAAATACGGCCCCATCGTCCTGTCTGCGCCTATCCGCGGCGGCTTCGACAACGTCGCCTGGATCGTCCCCTTCGCCGTGCTGATCCTCGCCACCTTTGGCGTCGCTCTGCTCATCCGCTTCTGGAAGCGCCGGAGCGACCGCCTCGTCCCCGCCGGCCCGGCAATACCGCCTCCGCCCACCGGCAACACTTTGCAAGACCGTATCCGCCGCGACACCGACTACGACAACTGGAGCCAGAAATAATGGACACCCAGAGCCTCATCGCCCCCATCCTTCTCGCGATCGCCTGTTTCGCCTACGTCTTCTGGCCGCAGCCCCGCCTCACCGCCGAAGTCGAAAAGACGCGCCTCGACTATCTCCGTGAACGCAAGGAAGTGATCTACGATAACCTCCGCGACCTCAACTTCGAGTACCGCGCCGGCAAGTATCCTGAAGAAGACTTCACCGCCCAGCGCTCGTCGTTGGAAGCCGAAGCCGCAACCGTCCTCGCCGAAATGGAAACCCTCGGCGGCTAGAGCTAAGTTCTTCTTCAGGTGTGGCTGTGGAGACGCAGCTTGCCTTCGGGAATGGCAACAAAAAGAGCCGGCCTTCAGCCTTTGCTTCTGGCTTAGCACTTGCCTTTGCCTTTCTTGTTGTCATCCTCGCAGAGGATCTGCTTCCCACGCCCAAGCTGCTCGTCTTCCTCGCGCTCCACAACGCAGCCACCCTGGCTGAAGTTGACCGTGCCACTTTCATCCGGCGGCTGCAGAATGGCAAACCCAGCACGAAAAACTGTCCGCCCAATGCTGGTAAAGGTAATCGCAACAGGCACTTAGCGGCAATCTTCCGGCATCAAGGCTTTATCAAGGCTTAGTCAATGGGGATCAAGGGGTTTTAAGGGTCTTCAAGGAAAAAAGAAAAGAGAGACAGTAATTGCAAACGTGTTCGCTCTCTTTTCAAACAAGAACAAAAGCAAAAACCACCCAGAATGTGAATTGGGGACTGTTCGATTCTCTCCTCCCCACAACGTTAGGACAGCTACGAAATCCCCGCTCCCACACAAAACGCACACTCGCCTGAAGTATCCTTAGTCGTGCCCTTTATTCGCAAAATCCTCCCCCTCACGACACTCGTCCTTGCGCTTCCCGCCTTCGCCGCCACGCCCATCACCGGAGTCGTCACCAACAAGACGACCAACAAGCCCTCCGGTGGCGACGATGTTGTCCTGATCCGCCTGCAGCAAGGCATGCAGGAATCGACTCGCACAAAAACGGACTCCCACGGCAAATTCAGCCTCGACGTCCCCGACGAGGGTGTTCACCTCGTCCGCGTCACGCACGAGGGCGCCAATTACTTCCGGCCTGCGCCTCCGGGCACGCAATCCGTGGAGATCGACGTCTATAACGTCGCCGCCCAGGTCAAGGGAGTCACCGGCGAAGCCGACGTCATGCGCATCCAGACCGATCCGGGCGGCAAGACCCTCAGCATCATCGAGAACTTCTTCATCAAGAACGAATCGAACCCGCCGCTCACCCAGTTCTCCAAAGCCCCCTTCGAATTCGTTCTCCCCGAAGGCGCGGTAGTCGAAGGCTCAGCCGCACTGGCGCCCGGTGGCATGCCCGTACAGTCGCCTGCCGTTCCGCTTCCCGAAAAGGGCCACTACACCTTCCTGTTCCCCATCCGTCCCGGCGACGGCGGCGAAACGCGCTTCCAGGTCAAATACCACGTCCCCTACAGCGGCACGCAGGCTTTCTCGCCCAGCCCGTCGATGCCCACCGACACCATTGCGATCATGATGCCGAAGAGCATGACCTTCAAGGCTAACGGCGGAACACCCTACAGCCCGGTCACCGAAGACACGACGGCCCAGACCTACGTCGCCCGCAGTGTTTCCCCCGGCCAGGCCCTCGGCTTCGTGGTCTCCGGCATCGGCGAGCTTCCCCGCGATTCGCAAAACCCCGATCAGGGTTCCGGCAACCAGCCGCAGACGCCGGGAGACGCCAACGCTGGCGCCGGTGTCGACGCCAACGGCAATCCTGACACGACCAAGTTTGGCGGAGGCATGGGCAAGCCCATCGACCCCGACGCCGACCACGATCCCTGGTCGAAGTACAAGTGGTGGATCCTCGGCGGCCTCGCCCTCCTGATGGCTGCTGCCGCCGGAGTCCTCCTGCGCCGCCCGGCCCCCACATCCACGACTCAGCCGCTGCCCTATGCACCACCCGCGCCCGCAACCGGTAGTCCGGGCAGCGTTCAGCAAGCGCTCAAGGAAGAGTTCTTCGCCCTCGAAACCGACCGCCTGCAAAAGAAGATTACCGAAGAGGAGTACGCCGCCCACAAGGCTGCGCTCGACGCCGTTCTTCTGCGCTCACTCTCCCGAGGAAAAGACGCGTAATGACGACCTTCTTCCGTATCCTCCGCCTGCTCTCGCTGGTCGCCTGGGTGGGCGGTCTCATCTTCTTCGTCGCCGCGGTCGCTCCCGTAGCTTTCCGCACCATGCCTGACCCGCACCAGGCTGGCCTCATTGTCCGGGGAACGCTGATCGTCCTGCATCACATCGGCTTCATCGCCGGCGCAGTCTACCTCGTCTCGACCCTCACCCTGATCGCCACGCAGCGCGACAGCCACCTGGTGCGCGCCGTCGAAGTGCTGGTCGTTATCGTCCTGCTGGCCATCACCGGCTACTCGCACTTCTCCGTCCTGCCCCGGATGGAAAGGGACCGCATTTCGCTCGGCGGAACAGTCGATACCGCCCCGCTTGACGCTCCAGCACGCACCCACTTCAACCGCCTGCACGGCCTCTCAGTCAAGCTCGAAGGAGCAGTCCTGATCGGCGGCCTGCTGCTGGTCTGCCTCGCCCCCCTGCCCCGCCGCGACGATCTGGACCGCGTCCAGTTTTAAAAACCAAAGGTTCTCACGCAAAGTTCGCCAGGTAAGCCAAGTTTCGCAATGGGTTCCTTGGCTGTCATTCCCGAAGGGAATCTGCGTCTCGGCGCTGCAGCTATACCCGAGGGAGAACCGCTTAAAGCACCCCACCCCAGGCACAACTTCCCCTTGCACCGCAGCGGCCGGCCAAGCTGCCTTTCTCTACACTCTACCCTCTACGCTCTACCCACTGCCTTACTCCACCGGCAGTTTCGCGTGGTATCCATCACGCGCGACGATCGAGTACTTCTGCGGCTTGCCCTTCTCATCCACCATCTTCAGCGGCTTGCCTTCGTTGTCCACCAGATACACCTTGATCTTCCGATACGACCCGTCGTTCGCCGTATTGGTCGGCCGATACGTCAACACATACTGGTTCCGAATCGAGTTGTCGATCTGCGAGAAGATATCCGGCAACGCCCCCTGAAACAGCGGCTGGAAGCTCAGGCCGCCGGTCATATTGGCTATGGTCTTCATCTCATTGTCGGCCTGCAGGTAGTCCATCCGAGTGATCGGGCCCATGCCGCCGCGGCTGTCGGCGAGTTCACGGATCAGGCCGCCGGTGCTGATGGTGAAGATCGTGACATTCGGCGTGGCCTTGATCTTGGCCATCATCTTGTCCCAGGTCAGCTTCGAAAACGTATCGCGACCACTCGAAACCAGGATGATGTATTTCCGTCCCTCAATGCGGTTCATCCGGTCGAGCGTCTCATACAGCGCGTCGAACTCGTTGGTCTCCGAAAACCCAGGAATCATCAAGCTGTTGAGTGCATTCGCAATCAACTCGTGGTTGTTGGTGAAGTCGGTCAGGATGTGCGTCCGCATGTCGTACGTCACGACGGCGATATAGTCGTCGGGCCGCAGCGTGCGGAAGAACGCATCCGATGCGTTCTGCATATCGCGCACAAAAGCGTAGGAGGTCGAGGCAAACTCCAGCAGCATCACCGCCGTAATCGGCGTCTGGGTGACACGGAGGCTCTGCACCCGCTGCTCCACGCCATCCTCGACCACCAGGAACTGGTCGGCTTTGAGTCCCGGGACAAACTGATGCGTCTTGTCCAGCAGCACGTTGACGTTCAGGTTCACGATCGGGACATCCACCCGCATCGAGAAAATCTGTCCGTCGGGGTTCTTCACCTTTTCCTCAGCCGGCGCCGGGGGAACGACTTCGGTCGGCTCCTTTTTCTTCGGCACATCCATCGGGACATTGCTCTGCGGCCCCGAATCGTCGGTCGTGGGCACAGGCGTCGTCGTGGGTTTCTGCTGCGACCAGGTACGGCCCGGGGACAGAATCAACATCGTGGCGGCAAAAGCGAAAAGCGTGCGCTTCATCATGTTCTGGGGACATCTCCTGCAAAGCTTCTTGCAGCATGTTAGACGAAGTACTGCACCACGGAGACTACGAGGGTAGGCGTCAGGCGGGCCGAAGCGGCTGTCTGATGGGCAGTTATGCCCGGAACCTTTGCGAAACTTGCCTCACTTGGCGAACTTTGCGTGAACGCTTCTGCTCTCTCAATAGTGCGACCAGACTGGAGCAGCAGCCAAAACCCACTTTATGGATCACAACGGACCGCTGGGGGGTGCCAGCGGCCCATTGCTTTCAAATGGCGCCTCCTATCAAGGGTTGCGACCGGTGGGGGGTCGACCCGACCAGAGGCGCCCACTGATTATCGCACGAACGGCTTTTTTTGCATCCAACCGGTTGAGAAAAAACTTACGTTGTAACCTCATATGTAGCCGTCCGCTCCTGCAGGATAGAGACGGCAAAAGGAAACGTCTTTCATGTCTGACTTCCATGGTTTGGCCGCACATGCAGCCGGTGCTCAACTTCTTTCCTACAAGTACGATCCCGGCGAACTCGCGCCCAATGACGTAGGCGTCAAGATCTCCCACTGCGGCGTCTGTCACTCCGACCTCCATCTGATCGACAACGACTGGGGCATCAGCAAATATCCGTTCATCCCAGGCCACGAAATCGTCGGCACCATCGTAGAGGTCGGCTCTGCGGTCCGTGACCGCAAGCTGGGCGAGCGTGTCGGCATCGGCTGGCAAGCCGACTCCTGCGGCATCTGCGAGT
>Ga0207652_10000405_pt1 | contig 45011 bp, 72 predicted proteins | sample KBSC63BmetaG_FD_184334 | JGI IMG/M metagenome (GOLD analysis project Ga0207652, IMG submission 184334) | Corn rhizosphere microbial communities from Kellogg Biological Station, Michigan, USA - KBS C6-3B metaG (SPAdes) (version 2) | ecosystem: Host-associated > Plants > Roots > Rhizosphere ...
ACGATCCGGCGCTGGGCCTTGTAGTGCTCGTACGCCCAGTCGTCGAGCGCCTCGCCGTGGAAGTGGACCGCGTGCGTCATCGTCCACACCACGCGCTTGAGCGTCAGCAGCCGAGCTCGGAACTCGGCGTCCGTCTCGAACCGGCGGTAGGCGAGCTTGCGGTGCGCGTTCATCGCTTCCTCGCTCGGATGGCGGCGAGTTCGCGCTCCCAGAACAGCATCTGCCGCTCGGCGAACGATTCCTCGTCGATTTCGTTGCCGAGGTCGACGCCGGGATGCGTCGCCTCGGCGGCGACCATAGGAAGCGACGCAAGATCGAACACGAGCACGATCCCATCGTCGCCGGCGGCGCGCCGGGCGTTGCGCAGCAGCTTGAATGTGGACGGCTGCTTACCGCCGACGAGCCAGAAGGATCCGTCGTCAGCGTGGTCGTCGTACCGAAGCGCGAGGAATCGCGCCGCGTATCCGCGTTTTAGAAGCTCGAGCGCGACGTCGTTCATCGGAGGCTGTCCTTCCAGTGCGTGCGCCCGTCCGGCCCACGCCAGCGCAGGCCGAGCGCGACCGCGCCGCTGTCGAGCGCGCCGATCGCGAACATCCCGAGGATGCGAAGGAGCACGAGCACGATGCGGATCACGCGGGCACCGCCGTCTCTGTGGCCGTGCGCGCGGCGAGCTCGAGCGCGAAGGCTCGCGCGTCATCCGCGATCGGCTGGCAGACGTAGCTCGCTTCCTCGTTGATGTTCGGGTCGAGCGCGGCCTGGATCAGCGCCACGTGCGAGGCCTCGAACAGCCTGCGGTTCTCGTCATTCGGAGGACGAACCCACGGCTTGAGCCGCCGCCGGAGCTCACTCAGGGTGTCGCGGTAGACCTTCAGCTCCGCCTCGAGGGCGGCGACGACCGCCTTGGCCTCGTCCTCGGTATGGCGCCAGCACACGACCCACATCGAATGGTCGCTGCCGTCGTAGCACTCGCCGACGATGATCCAGATGACGTGCGGCGCGGTCACGAGAGCCTCGCGATCCAGCGGTAGTCGCTCCACCAGCCGGTGAGCGGCCAGATCCAGCGGAGCAGCTTCCAGCCAACCGTGACTCGCACGAGCTCGACCTCGGCGATCAGGAATGTGCCGGTTCCGACGAACCGCGTGCGCTGCTCCGTCACGCGCGCGAGCCGGACGCCGAACCACTGCAGCACGGCGAAGTTCAGAACGCCGAGCCAGGTCATCGTGCTGCCTTTCGCGCGCGCCGCGGGCGCTGGTCGTAGTCGACCTCGATGTCGGTCTGGTCGAAGGCCTCGCGCTCGACCGCGATCTCGCCGGGCTCGGCGCTCTCGCGGAGGTCGTACCCGTGGTCGTTCGGGTCGAGCTTCGCGCGGATGTTGCGGAGGTGGCGGGCGCTCATCGGGGCGCTCGCTTCGGAAGGTCGTTCGCGGCGCCGGCGAGCCGCTCGGCCAGCTTCAACGCCTGCGAACGGGTGAGGTACACGAGGGCGTTGTCGCCGGTCGCGTCGAACAGCTGCAGCGACACGTAGCGCTGGCCGTCGGCGAGCACCTCGTAGGCGCTGTCGTGGGCGCCGGGGTCGCGTTCGATGATGCGGATCATGCTGCCTCTGCGGTCGTGAGGTCGACCTCGTCGAACTGCGCGCGCACGATCGCAGCGGCGAGCGGCGGGCATACGCTGTTGCCGCACATGCGGATGTACAGCCCGCCCGGAGATACCGACCACCGGTGCTCGCGCGTGAACGCGTTCGCGATGGTCCAGCACCGAAGGCACTGTTTCTCGTCGGTCGCACAGCCGTCGAAGATGTCGAAGTGGGAGAGATACGAGTCGCCGGCGGCGATCAAGCACCAGCACGTGTCGCACGTGTGCTCCTTGCGCGCGCGTCCGATCATGTGGTCGCGCCAGACCTTGGCCGCCTCGTCAAAGTCGATGTCGCACATCAGCGCCTCCCTCCGCGAAGGCGCCCCGGCTTCATCCCCCGGTAGCGCGCGTTCGTCTCGTTCGTGAACACCGCGACCGGCTGCGGCCGCGGGTCGCACACCTCGCCGGTCGCCTCCGCCACGTGGAAGCCCAGGCCGTGCAGCGCGGCGCGGACGGTGCGCTCGACCAGCTTGCGGCCGACCTCGGCGTCGCCGCTCGAGCTCGCGCAGCCGGCGAGCGCCGCGATCAGCGTGTAGAGGTCACGGGTGAAGTTCTCGTCCGCCTGGACCTCGGCGAGGGCGCGGTCGACGAGCTGCTTGATGGTCACCACAGGATTTCGTCCTTCGTGCGGTTGATGGCCGTGGCGACGCGCACCGCGACCGATTCGTCGGATTCGTCGTCCCCGATCTGGAACGTCACGGTCATCGGCTTGCCGTTGCGCGCGATCGTGACGAACAGCTCGCCGCCGCGCGCTGGCGGCGGAGCGGCGACGGTAAAGGCGACCCCAGCCGCGTCATGTCGGAGTGCTGCTTCGGCGGAATTACCAGACAGCGACGCGGCCGGGGTCGAATCGAGATCGACCTTCGCGATCGGCGCGGTGTCGCGCGCGTCCTCGAGGTCACTGACGTCGAACGTGTGGCTCCGGTCGTTCGGGCTAGCCACGCGTCACCGTCCTCGGCAGGCCCGGGCGCTGCTCGAGCGCCCGCACCCGGCTGCGGGTGTCCGCGTGGACGACCGCGAGCGCGTGCACCTTGCCGATCAGCTTCGCGACGATGCCCATGCCGATGCCGGGCGTGACGCCCAGGCGGCTCATGTCGTGGAGCTCGACCACGACGTTCTCGGCGACATCGTCGAGCGGCGTCGGCACCTGCTTGGGGCTCAGCAGCTCGCGCAGGAGCTCAGCGCTCGTGTCCCACCACCGGAACAGGTCATCGGTGGTCGGCATCTCGGGGCGGGTCGCGAGCAGCTCGCGGAGCTTGTCGGCGGCCGTCACGGAGCCTCCGGCGTTTCCACGCGCGCGTGGTGTGTGATGCTGGACTTGATCTCTTCAAACCGGTTGGCAATTCCGGTCATCCACTTCACTTGCAGTGGAGCCGTGGGGTCGTGCCGATGGATGTACGCAGGCGAGATGCCGACGAGATCCACCAGCCGCGTACCCTCGAACATCGTCGCGATCCAGAACGTGCCGCGTCCCGGCGGAGGTCCCTTGATCCATGCGACCTTCAAGACGCCACCGCCATGTCCTGCTCCGACTCGTACCTGCGCACCTCGCGCTCGCTGATGCGGTAGACGCGCTTGTCGGGCTTGAACGCCCGCAGCCGGCCCGCCTTGATCGCAGCCGACACGGTGTGGCGGTCCACGCGCCAGCGGCGCGCGAGCTCGGGAATGGTGAAGAACACGCCGGTGTCCGTCGCCGCGGGTGCGGGCGCCGGAATCGGCTGTGCGTGGTCGATGGCCTTCTTACGCATCAGGTCCCTTCCTCGCGTCCGCGACGCGCTGGGCGTGCGGCTCGCGATACTTCCTCGCATCGATGATCGACGTGCACCGCTGGCCGGGCTGCGCGTTGCAGATCCAGCAGTGGACCTCGATCGGATCCGGAGACGTGGTCGACTCGTCCGCCATCAGCGGCGCCTCCGCTCGACGTCCTGCCCGTGGCAGAATGCGATCGGCCACGCGAGCACGATGCCGATCACGAGCGCGTAGAACGCCGTCACGCCGCACCTTCGAGCTCGTCGCGGTCCCAGTCGCGCTCATCGCGCGGCGCGTACGGCGTGACCTCTGAGCGCGCGAGCATCCGCGCGAGCCGCTCGCGACCGAGCGCGGTGATCGAGTAGCGGTAGCTGCCGATTGCCTTTCCCGTGCGCGAGGTCAGCCCGTCGCGGTGCAGCCGCGAGATCACCTGGTTGTACGCGCCGATCTGGTCGTCCTGGATCTCCAGGCCCTCGTGCATCTCGTGCGAGCTCGCGCTGTCGCGCCGGCGGAGGAACCGCAGCACGCGGACCTTGGGGGTGGCGAGCAGCTCGTCGAGTGGCACGTAGCCGCTGCCGGTCGCGTTGGCGCACAGCCGACCGATCATTCGCTTGCGAGCGGAGGCGGAGATACGGCCAGAGCGCGACGGGGCCGGGGTGTTGGGGTGAGGCGTGGCCCCGTCGCGCTCGTGAGACGGCGCGTCAGCCGAGGTGGATGGCGACGCAGCCGAAGCGGATCTCAGCATCAGGCAGCTCCTTGCGAGCGCACCGCGCGAGAACCGTGGCGCGCGGGCGAGCGTTTGGCGTTAGCGATCGCGTCGATTGCCAGCTCGACGCCGTGCAGGAACACGCGGTAGTGGCCGGCGAACGGATCGTTGCCGCGCGAGTTGTTGTCGCAGGCGATGAACCATTTGCGCAGCGTGCGCGCGAGGAAGAGGGCCTGCGCCGGCTTGCGCATGGCGATGAGCGTCCAGACGTCGACGACTACCTCGTGGGCTTCGGGCGGTCCTTCGAGGCGCATCACTTCGCACCGTCCTTGCTCGCCGCGCGAGCGTTGATGACCTCGGCGCAGCGCCTCCGCGCTCCGGCCCGCGAGCTGCCGTGAAGATGGACGTTCGGATCGCCATCGGCAGCTAGCGCCTCATGGCATGTGGCGATGAGGTAGTGCCCGCCGATTCGATCATCGGGCCCGGCCGACGCGAGAAGCTCGCGGATCTGCTCGTCGATGATGTTGTCGGCGGTGATCATAGAGCGCAGCCCTCGAGCGGCATGTCAACGACCGTCTTGGGCGGGTCGACTAGCGCGAGCACCGCGTCGCGCAGCTCGCGCGGCGCCACGGGCTTGACGAGGTAGCGCTCGCCGGTCGCGGCCATCAGCGCCTCCTCGCTCGACAGGAAGAGGAAGGCCGGCGGCACCCGCATCGAGCGGACGAAGTCGCGAACGTCTCCGCCGTGGCGCGAGCCCCCGAGATTCCAGTCCGACAAGCAGAGGTCGAACGCGCCGCCGGCCACGTCCGGGCAAGACAGCAGGAGGATCGCCACCTCGGCGGTTGTCGCGTGGCGGAAGTCGACCTCGCCGGCGATCGCGCGCCGCAGGAGGCGCTCGGTGCTGCGGGCGAGGACCTCGTCGTCCTCGACGATCAGAATCCGGGTTGCTGTTCCCATATGGTTAGTCTTACTAACCGCGAGGCCAAAGGTCAAGCCTCGTGTTTAGAAAAACTAACCAGCTCGCGTAACACCGCTCCGCTTCACGTATTCCAGGAGGTCAGCAAACGCCTCAACGCCAGATAGATCTTCGCCGGCCGCGCGCCAGAGCCGCTTCGCGAGCTCGCGCCTCCGCGCCGCAATCCCCTTCGCGCCCGCGTGCGCGCCCTTCTTGTGTGCCGCCGCCTTCTTTTTCACCGTGAACTCCTCGGTATCGATCGCCTAAGCGACTACGCCGTTGTGAATGAAGGTCCGTTCTATCGCGCGGGTATGATAGTCCGCGGACCGAACGAGATCCCCATCCGGAGTCGCCGGATCGGACTAGAGATTTTTGGTGAGCAACTCGAGCATTGCGGCTGCACGCTCAAGGCCACCGTTGTCGAGCCTGGCGATAGCTGTGGCGATACGGGACACAAGCGCCTTCGTGAGCTTGATCTCCTGGTCGGCGATCTTGGCGGCCTCTGCGGCAGTGAGCTTGCGGTTCACCGCGCGCACGTAGCTGATGTATGCCGAGCGCTTGAGCGTCGGCTGCACGCCGCTTTCGATATTAGAGACGGTGCCGTGGGTGGTGTGCGCCAGGCGCGCGAAGTCGCGCGCGTTGAGGCCCATGCGCTCGCGCGCGGCCTTCCAGCTCTCGCGCTCCTTCGGCCCGATGAGGACTGGCAGGTCGGTCGCCGTCACCTCGCTCTTGGCCGGTTTCTCGCGCTCGCTCATGGCGCGCCGATCCCAGCACGAACGATGGTTAGTCACACTTGACGTGGACTGGTTAGTCGCGCTAGACATGTCGGTATGGAGCTTGGTGAACGCCTCGCGGCATGGCGGAAGATCAGAGGGCTGAGCCAGGGCGACGTCGCCAAGGCACTCGGCATCACTCGCGCCGCGGTCTCCCAGTGGGAGGACACCGAAGAGTCGAAGCGAACCAGCCCCACCCAGGCACACCTCAACGCATTCGTCGCGCTCATCGGCGTCTCGCTCGCGGAGTTCCACGGCGCCGTCCCCGGTCACTCGAAGACCGCGGCGAGGGCGTCCTGATGTCGTGTCAGTCATCGGCTACGGCCGCGTTCGGTTACCACTCCTTCACCCTCGTTTTTTTTGCTCAGAAAATCCCGGCGAACCGCGGCGAACATGACCGCACCGCCTTCGCCGGAGGCGTCGCGTGACCCAACTATCGCTCGGCTACAGCCCTGAGCATCAGGGCCGCCAGGTTTGGCAACTCGAGCTCGACTGGTGCCGTCGAGCCGTCGATGCGATCGGCCACAAGGAGGTCGCTTACGCGCTCGACGTGAAGCCGAGCACCCTGACGGACGCGCTGTGCGAACGCAAGCGCGAGGACGCCACGCCGAAGGGGATGCGTGCGGAGTGGGTCTCGGTAATCCGCCAGATGTCGAGCGACGGCATGCGCGCGGAGTATCTGCGCCTGATCTCGACTCCGCTCGGCTATGTCCCCCAGCGCGTTCGAGTGATGGACCCTATCGAGGAGCTTCGCGCGACCCGCGAGGCGATCGCCCGGCTGGCGCCGGGACTCCTCTCAGCCGTCGATAGAGAAGTCGGTCGGTAGCTCTCGCGGTTCTGCTGCGTCGCCATCCTGGCGAGCTCGGGCCGGTCGCCCGACGACGCACGATGATTTTTAGAGTGGAAGATGGCGAAGCCTCGCCCAGGGGACTCCGGAGCGTGCTCGCAGGCTCGGCGTGTGCGCTAGGGCCGAGCGCAAATTTGCGCGGACAACGGCTAGGGCGCGACCACGCGCTCGAGCTCGCAGTCGTTCAACCACGGCACGTCGGTCAGCTCGCCTCCGGTGCAGAGCAAGAACACCTCGTCGCCGCGCTTCGTCGTGCGGATGGCCGGCGCGCCGACGTCGGTGAACCAGGCCTCGACGTGGCTGCGGCCACCCGCGGTCTGCAGCTCGAGGGACGTTCGTCCGTGCTCGCCGACGATGCCGTGCACGCGCAGCCGCTTGCCGAGCCACTTCGCGTCGGCGGCGCCGCGGTCCTTCGCGTAGAGGTCGAACAGCTCGCGTGCGGTGACTTCGATCGGCGGACCAGTGTCCGGCGCTGGCTTCGCGCCCGGCGCAGCGCGCTTGTGCTCGCGCGCCGGAGCGGGGTTATCGCAGGAGCAAAGGATCAGCGCGAGCGGCACGAATCTCATCCCTCGACGGTACCGCCGATCGCCTGCAGCAAGGCGCTGCACCTGGGGGGCGCGTGAGCCACCCGCAGCACATCTACGCGGAGCTCTCTACCGAGCGCTGCGACGGCCTGCGCGATGACCTCGAGGCTCGCCTCGAGCTGTGCAGCTGGGACGAGCTGAGGGTACTCGACGTGTTGCTCAATCGCCTCGAGCTCGGCCGCGCCCGATACGGCTACCTCGACACCGCGCGCGATAAGCGCGACTGGAAGCGCGAGCGCGCCGAAGAGGGGCGTGACTGGCTCATCTACGACGCGCTCGACGAGCTCGACCGCGCAGACAAGGAACGCCGGTGAGCATCTCCCACGACAGCAAGTTCACGTTCACGTGCGATGGCTCCTGCCAGCGCGACCAGCTGGTCGTCGACGCCAAGACGGAGCGCAATGCGATCGCGAAGGCACGGCGCGCGAACTGGAACGTGCTCCGCGTCCGCGCGCGCGGCGTGGCGCACAACAAGCGTGCGACCACCGTGCGTCGCGTGCTCTGCCCGGGCTGCGGCTGGCTCGTCGGGGTGTTCTTTCGATGACCGCGCTCGCCCACCACAGCTCGAGCGCACAGCTCGGGCTCCTCGACTGGAAAGGATCACATGAGCATCAGGAGATTCGGTCGCGGCTACGGGATCGTGATCAGCTGCAACTGGCACAAGCACAACCCGAACGCGAAGGACTGCCCGGAGAAAATCTCGACGGCAAACCTCGACGTGAAGGCGAACCGATCGCATGCGGCGAAGCAGGGCTGGGGGCGCGGCCTGTGTCGCGGACGCAAGAGCTACGACCTCTGCCCGAAGCACATGGATTTCGAGCGCGCGAACCTGAAGAAGCAGGATGCGGAGCGCGAGGCGCGGAGGATGAAGCGCGACGAGGATCGTCGCGCGGAGAAGGCCGCCAAGAAGGCGGCTGCGGCTGCAGCGCCGAAGAAATCGCGCGCGCGCAACGCTGTGCCGTCCGCGGAGACCGCACCCTCGGCGGACAGCGCCCCGGCGTCGCTCTGATCCTGCTGCCACGCTCGCCGTCGCTGTGGTGGCGCCCGTGCCTGACGCGCGCCGAGGGAAGCGAGCGCGAGCACTGCTGGTTCCTCGCGCTGTCGTCGCGCCCGTCGCTCTACTGCTGGACCTGCAAACCGGGGGTCGCGTAGGTGGCGCGCGCGAAGAAACAGCGGACCGCCGCAACCGATCCACTGCTCAACCCGTGCACTGCGTGCGGCGTCGGAATCGGAGAGGGCTGCCGCACCGTCGGCAAGAACGGCACACCGCTGCCACGAATCACCCGCGCGACGCGGCTCGTCCACGCCGCGCGCCTCGAAGGAGTCGCCGATGCTGCGTGACCTGTTGCTCAAGCGCGTTCGCCCGGCCGTCGAGCGGACCGCGAACCAGATCGTCGACCTGCTGATCACGCGGGTCGAGACCGAGCTCGCGCTCGTACCGGAGGCGCTCGAGGTCGCGCTCTCGGCGTTCGCCTTCACCCCGGAGCCCAAGCATGCCGATTCAGATTGGCCCGATCATGATCCCGTGCCGACGGTGCCGAGCGGCGCCGGGCGAGGACTGCGAAGTGATGACCGACGAGGTCAAGGACGCTCCGATTCCGGCGATGTCGACGGGCCGAACGAGGAACAACCCGCACAAGAAGCGAGTCCGCGACGCCGCGAAGGTGAGCGAGCTCCTCGACTGGTAGCGCCGGCCGATCCACTCAAGCAGGTGCTCGGTCCGGTGCTCGCCGGGATGCTTGCTCCTCCGCAGCCGAGGCCGAGTAGCGACTACCACACCATCGAGCATCGCGACACCAAGCCCGAGAACGTGACGTCATCGGGCAAGCCGCGCCAGCGCGCGGTGATGCGCTGCTCGAAGTGCGGCAAGCTCGGCGCTCGCGCGGACGGCTGCGGCACGAGCCACGAGCCCGAACACGTGCTCACCGCGATCGAGCCTTCGCGACAGGTGCGACCGACGCCTGCCGCGGTCGCACACGCGAAGAACAACATCGCGCGGCGTGAAGCCATCAAGGCCAGCGCAGGTGGTCTGGTCGTGAAGCCATCAAGGCCAGCGCAGGTGGTCGACGACAACGCGAACGCGCGTGAGCGCTGGACCGCGGAAGAGATCGCCGAGGAGACCGAGCGCTGCGAGTTGCTGAAGCCTGACGGCTCGATGCCAGCTCTCAGCTCGAGCTGGGAGTTCTGATGTCGACCAGGAGCGACGAGGCGATCGTGTTCGCCCAGATCGACGCGAACCTCGACTCGAACCCGAAGATCCGGAAGGCCGGCTCGCTGGGTCGTCAGGTGTTCGAGTTCCTGCTGCGCCGCAACGCACTCCGCGGATTCAACGGCTACGTGCCTGGCTCGTTCGCCGATCCGGACTACCTCGCCGACGTCCTCATGATCTCCGCGAGCGATGCGGTGACGGGTGTGACGAAGGCCGTCACCGCGCGCCTCATCGCAATCGACGACAACGGCGACGTTCAAATCGTCGGCTGGCACGAGAGCTGGGGCAAGCGTGCGAAGTCTGGCAAGGAACGAACCAGGAAGTGGCGCGATCGCAACAAGGCGGGATCGTTAGACGACGAGACGACAGGTGACGAGCGTGACGAAACGCCGTCACGCGAGACGGTCAGTGACGAAAGTGACGCAAAGAGAGGAGAAGAGAAGAGAGATCTAAGAGATACACATTCGCACGTGCGCGTACGTCACCCGGCTGCGGGTGGCGTGGCTCGTGCGGTGTGGACGTACGGCGCGAAGCTTCGGACCGAGCTCGCCGAAGCGAACGTTTCCGTTCAGCCGTGGGCGTTGCTCGTCGGGACCGAGCACAGCGGCTGGATCGCGCTGCTCGACCGCGTCTGCGAGCAGCTCGTCGCGTCCGCGCCCGAGGCTGTGGAAAAGCTGTGCCGGAACCGCCTCGACGTCGCCGCGGCGAAAGCGCGCGACGAAGGCGACGGTCAGTGGTTCTCGTCGACCGCGCTCTTCACGCGCAAGAGCTTCGACGCGTTCGCGCACCTCGACCCCAAGCAGTTCGACCGCAAGGCGCCCAAGAAGCGCGCCGACGGGGCGCTGATCGGCTCGTCCTCGACGCCAGACAGCTACCCCGACAACCCGAACCCCCGCAGCTGGAAGGAGCTCTAGGGCATGACGGACGACGAGTACAAGCGGATCGGCGGGCCGGTGTCGCTCGGCGACGCGATCGCTGTCGCGGGACCCGAGCTGCCACTGCTCGGCTATTCGCCCGAGTGGTGGGAGGAGCGCGATCGCGTTATCGCCGAAGAGCGCGCGATCGACGCCGTCCAGGAGGAGCAGCGCCGCATGAACGAGCGCGCGAACCTGCTGCGCGACGAGGAGTTCCCCGAGCTCGCGCTCGTAGCAGCGCTCGCGCCGCTCGAGGAAACCACGGCGGTCCAGATCGCGCGCCGCTTCGTGCAGGCGCGAGCACACGGCCTCCGAACCCGCGTGCTCGTGTTCGGCGGCGGCGTCGGCGTCGGTAAGACGACCGCCGCGGCGTGGATCTGCGTCAAGGCGCAGGACCCCCGCCCGGGCTTCATCCGCGTCAGCGCGCTCGAGCGGCGCGGCCGCTACGACAAGGGCCTGGACGCCTGGCTCCGTACGCGCACGTCGCTGGTGATCGACGACGTCGGCGCCGAGGTGCTGGACGGCAAGGGCGTGTTCCGCTCGCTGCTCGACGAGATTGTCGACACGTTCTACGCGAACAAGCGCACGTTGATCATGACGACAAACCTGCGCCCGAAGCAGGCGACGCCGAACGACCAACCGCAGTTCAAAGAGCGCTACGGCGAGCGCGTGTGGTCTCGCTGCAGCGAGCTCGGCGAGTGGGGCGACTGCGGCATGCGCGACCTGCGCAAGGAGCAACGCGCGTGAGCGACCTCGTCGACCTCATCGAGCAGGGCGTCATCGAGCGTCCGACCGATAGGGTGCGCTCGAAGAAGCCGCAGTGCTCGAACTGCGTGAAGAACGGCGAGCAGGGCCTCAGCCACACGGCACGCAACTGCCCGCTGCTCGGCCGCGCGCCTGCAAAGCCGCGGCACGAGCGACCGAACATCACGAAGGCCGAGCGCGCGATCCTCGAGCACGCGCTCGCCGCGACAGCGCCAGGCGGAACAGGATCGGTCGTCCCGCGTCGCGGCCAGGAGCTGCCCTACACCCGGCTCTGGCGCCGTGGCCTGCTCGCGCACCTCGGCGAAGGTGTCGACGTCACGCTCGCGAACGAGACGCTCCCCGGAGGAGACCTATACAAGATCACGGACGCCGGCCGCGTCGCGCTCGAGGCGAAGTGAAGCGCGGCAAGCCACTCAAGCGTGGAGCTCCGCTGCGTCGAAAGACGTGGATGAAGTCGCGCGGCGACACGAAGTACCGCCGCCGCGATCGCGACTTCGACTTCATGGGCTGGGTTCGTCGTCAACCTTGCGTGTGTCGAACGCTGCCGCCGCCGGACTTCATTCGTGACCTCGCACTGCGGCTCGCAGCGCCGGAGATCGCGCGGTCGACCACGTGCTCCGGCCACATGGAAGCGGATCACGCAGGCGTGCGTGGGCTCGGTCAGAAGGCCAGCGACACCACGTGCATCCCCCTTTGTTCAGCGCACCACAAACAGCGCACAGACCACAACGGCGCGTTTCGCAACCTCACCCGCGATGAAGCCCGCGCATGGCGCGCGGCCGCGATCGACCACACGCAAGCCGCCTGGGCGGCATGGAGCAGGAACCAGTGAGCAAGACCAAGACGGCGGGCGCCCAGACTGGCGCCGCGTGCACCTCAAAGAACAACGGCGACACCTGCAAGCTCCGCGGCGAGCACGTCGTCCACTCGACGACCGCCGACGTGAAGAAGGTCGCGCAGCACCGCACGTGGCAGCTCGCCGAGGACGGCCGCGTTCACGTGATCACGTTCAACCGCGGCAAGAAGATGGCCGACTGGTTCGAGGACGCACCGCCCACCGATGGCCGGATCCAAGACGGCACTGCGCCCGTCATGAACGCCGAGCCCGAACGGTGCGACGCGAAGCGGTTCGGCTGCACCCGCTGCGTGCTGCAGTTCGGCCACGCCGGCGATCATTTTACCGTCGGAGAGGATTCCGGCCGCGCGAGCTCGTGGGCCGGGCAGAGCGACGAGATGAACAGCTGGCAGCCGTGCAACGCGGTCAACGACGGAATTATCTGCCGTCGCCCGGAAGAGCACGACGGTCATCACCGTGGCGTGGGTCGCGCGTCGGGGACGCTGCACGAATGGGATGACGATCTCATTATCGTCGCCTCGTTCGCCGGCGGCGATGTCGTCGCCAGGCTGCTCGGTGACGACGAACAGCGCCCGCGCGAGCTCGACGCCGGCGCGAAGGCCGACCTCGCGAAGGTGTTTGGGGACGATGGCAAGCCGGCCAAGGCAAGGTCGCGCAAGAAGCACGTCGAGCCGGAGGTCACCGTCGAGGTCGGCCATGCATCGCTGACGGTCAAAGTCGACGACGGCCCATCGATCGTCGTCTGGGAGGTCGGTCAACGTGTGCAGCTCGCCAAGCGTCGCCGCGGGCCTGTCGAGATCGGGAAGGTGCGCGACCTCGCCGACACCAGTCGCGGCCGGCGCGCTCTTGTTGCGTGGCCGAGCGGCGGCGAGCAGTTCGTCGACCTGGTCGAGTTGGAAGTAGCTCCGGCAGAACAGACCGCCTCGCAGGATGAAGCGGTCGCGGCGCCCGCGCCGGTGAAGTTCACCGACCTGTGCCTGAAGTGCGGACTCGCTAAGCACGCCGGGAAGTGCGCGAAGGCCGAGCAGCCCGCGGCCACGTCGGCGTACACGGCGCCAGAGCACAGGCTGGAGAAGATCGGCAGCTACGAGGTTCACCCGGCGGCGGCGCTGTTTCCGATGATCGGCGGTGCCGATCGCGAGGCGTTCATCGCAGACCTGAAGAACGGATTGCGCCGCAAGATCGTGCGGCTCAACGGCGCGATCTTGGACGGCCGCAACCGGCTTAGTGGGTGCCTCGAGCTCGGCATCGAGCCGCAGTTCCGCGAGTTCGGCTCCGAGCCCGGCGACGGCGACGATCCGATCGCGTTCGTGATCAGCGAGAACATCGCGCGGCGCCACCTCAACGAGACTCAGCGCTCGTTCGTTGGCGCCGAGCTCGTGCCGATGTACGAAGCTGCCGCGAAGGAGCGCCAGAAGCGAAAATCCGACCCTGCTAGCGCAAATGTGCGCGAACAAAACGGCAAGGCGACCGAGGCGGCGGCCCGCGCGGTGAACGTCTCCGCGCGGTCCATCGAGAACGCGCTCAAGGTGAAGCGCGACGCCGCACCCGAGGTGCTCGCCGCCGCGAAGGATCGCGGCGAGCTCAAGGTCAGCGCGGCCGCCGACCTCGCGACGCTGCCGAAGAGCAAGCAGACGGAGATCATCAAGAAGGTCGGCGGCGGCGAGATCCGAGCCGGCAAGGTCCGCTCGCTCGTTCGCCAGGAGAACAAGCGCGACGTCGTTCGCAAGATCAATACCGGCGCCGTGCTGCCGCCGCCGCTCGGGCCGTACGGCGTCATCTATGCCGACTACCCGTGGCTCTACGAGAACAGCGACCAGCACGAGGGCTCTCGCGGTCACATCGACTACCCGCCGATGGCGCTCGACCAGGCGCAGCTCGAGGTCGCCCGACACAAGGGCCTACAGGTCAGCGACCTCACGATCATCGACCACGCCCACATGATGCAGTCGCGCGCGTCCGAGGACTGCATCCTCGCGCTGTGGACGACGAACTGGCACATCGTGATGCAAATGCGCCAGGTCCTCGCGGCGTACGGCGCGACGCACCGCACGGTGATCACGTGGCCCAAGCCGAAGGCCGGCGTCGGCACGTGGCCGCGCGGGCAGACCGAGCACCTCGTGATCGCTAGCTACGGCGAGCCGACTCACACGCTGAACGAGCTCACCACGCTGCTCGAGTCGTACGCGCAACGCGAGCACAGCAGGAAGCCGGACGAGGTGGCGGACCTGCTGCGCAAGCACTGCGCTGGGCCGTTCCTCGAGCTCTTCGGTCGCGAGCAGCGCGAGGGCTGGACCGTGTGGGGCGCCGAGTCGAAGAAGTTCGACCAGGAGGCCGCGTAGGTGGCGGTCACGGCGCACGCTGTCTGCGGCGGCTGCCTGCTCGACCTCGCGAACTGCGCGTGCGCGCCGGTTGAGGAGATCGAAGGCTGGCGCGTTGTCTGCGATCACCCCGGCTGCAGGGCGTTCGTGCGCGCGCTCGACTGCGGCGATGACGACCGCACCGCGTTCGAGGCGTCGCTCGCTCTGGCCATCGCGTACGGCTGGCGCATCGCACCTGACCGCTTTATTCGCTCGCGCCGGGACCTGTGCCCGGATCACGTGGATGCCGTGGAGGACCGATGGTAATGGCGGCCGTTCCGTACCAGAAGCTCTCGATCCAGCAGAAGCGCGAGCTCGACCTGTCCAAGGTGCGCGACGCGGCGGTCCGCTGCCCGCACTGCGAGATGCAGGTCATGCCCGTCGATCTGCTCGTGCACGTCGCGCAGCGATGCGCCGGTCGCCCCGAGCCCGGTCCGGGCGCGAAGTGGATCACGCACCGCGAGGCGCTCGCGATGGGTGTCGCGCGGGCAACGCTGTCGTTCTGGGTCGAGCGCGACTTCGTGCGCGCGACCGGAGAGCGCCAGGACCGCAAATATCTGCTGCGGGATCTCGCCCTGAAGATTGCCCAGCAGAAGGGCTTTCGTCGTCGCTAGTTCAACTTCTTGAACGGAGCAAGCATGCCTGTAAGGGTCAGCGTCCAGATCGATCGGTCACAAATCGCAGCGCTCGAAAACAGCGAGTTCAAGGCCGCGCTAAAGCGAGCCTTGCGCAAGGCTGGCGCGACCGCGCAGCGCGACATGAAGTCGGATGCGAGCAGGCGGATCCGCGCGCGGAAGGCGCTCAAGGTCCGGTACATCTCGCGCGCGCTGTCACTTGGTCGGCCGAGCGGCGGCGACGTCAGCAACTTCTCCTGGGCGCTGAACGTGTCCGGCGAGCGGGTGCCGCTGATCGCGTACCCGCTGCGTCAGACCAAGAAGGGCGTCAGCGTCCAGATCAACAAGGGCAAGCGCACCCTCATCAAGCGCTCGTTCGTCGCGACGATGAAGAGCGGGCACAAGGGCGTGTTCCAACGTAAGGGCAAGGAGCGGCTGCCTATCAAGGAGTTGCACGGCTCGCGCCCGGTCGACGCGCTGCTGCACAAGGGCGAAGCGGATGGCGTCGCGCAGCGCGGCTCGAGCTCGTTCGGCGCGACGTTCACGCGGGTGCTTCCGCTGGAGATCGGCAAGAAGTGAACGACGTGAGCGCGCAGAGTCTGTTGCTGGGTCGCATCGCATGGCGATGGCGCGGACCAATACCCAGCGATCGGACCGGCATTGATAACGGCGTTATCGTCGCTGTCTTCGAGTACAGCCTGATGATGCTGATGTCGGATGGTCACCTCGAGAATTGGCAGACTACGCAGGTGACCGTCGAATGACGCGCATTGCCACGCTCAGCGATGCAGGCGCGCGGCGTTACGAGCGTCGAATGCAGGGCTACACGTATCGAGAGATAGCGGAGACAGAGGGAGTCAGCGTCGGCGCCGTGCAGGCGTCCGTGAAGTCGCATGCCGAAAGTCTCGGCCTGCAGGTGCCAGTACGCGTATTGCCACTGCTTGGCGCGTCAGAGCTCGCGCGTGAACTCGGGCTGAGCGAGGACCAGGTTGCCAGGCTGAAGGCAAAAGAAGTGATCGTAGGCAGGATCTACGGGAAGCGGATGCGGTTCGATATCGAGGCCGTCAAGGTGGCGCTCGCGTCCTACGCGGAATCCAAGAGGCCCTCGTACAAGCGCTGCACCGTGTGCGACCTCGAGCTGCCGCTCGATGCGTTCATTGCGCTCAAGCGGTCCGACAAGCGATGCAAGCCAGGACACGTGTGGACGGGCCATTCGAGCGACTGTCGCACATGCAGGAAGCTCTACAAGCGCGCGGTGCGATTCGAGGAGGCGCGCGCTGCAGGCAGGACATTCGAGCCTAGGGGCGATCGTGCCGAGCAGCGAGATCGTCGCGACGCCATTAAGGCTGAGCGCGCAGCCATGGTGCGTGTTGCGCGGGCGATGGTGATGTTGTTCTGGGTGCTCCGCGCATTCGGCAAGCTGGCGATGACACCAGAGCAGCGCGAAGAGGAGCGCAAGTCACGAATCGCACTGATGGTTAAGCAGCAACGCGAGCGCCGTCACAACGACCCCGAGTATTGGGCCTCTCGTAAGGCCATGAAGGTTAGGCGCAAGCGAGCAATTGAAGGTACGCAGGTTGAGCCGGTCAGTTTGTTACGTGTGGCCGAGCTCGACAACTCGACCTGCTACTTATGCGGCCGTGCCGTGCCGCAACACACGCAGGTCGTTCGTGACCAGGCGTCGCTCGAGCACGTCATCGCATTGTCGAAGGGGGGCTCGCACACATACGGCAACGTTCGCCTCGCGCATCGTGGCTGCAACAGCTCGAAGGGAGCAAAGCCTCTGGCAACCGCCGTGCCACCGGCACCCCCACCGGGTGTCTTAGTTTCCCCTGAGGCACGCCGGCGCATTGCGGGTGGCGGAGCCGCGAGGGGCGACGATCGTAAAGGCGTTTGATCTATCGCCAGTCGCCACCGCACCATGACCAGGAAGCCACAACCGACCGAGCCGGCGCCCGAGCTGATGGGGATCCGTGAGTACGCACGCCATCGCAAGGAGCGCGGGCTCGCCGGCGGCACGCACAAGGCCGTACAGGCCGCGATCCGCGACGGTCGACTCATGCGCGCGGTCCGCGATGGCAAGATCGACGCCTCGATCGCCGACAGTGAATGGCGCGCGGTCACGCTGAGCCAGCGCATCCCGCGCACCGGACCGACGGCGCCGCAGCACTGGGGCGACGACGACGAGCTGCCGCCGGGCGTCCCGAGCCTCGCCGAGTCGCGCGCGCGCCGCGAGGCCGCGGAGGCGGCGCTGTCCGAGATCGAGCTCGCGGAGAAGCGCGGCGAGCTCGTGCTCGCGAAAGACGTCGAGTCGAAGATCGTCAACGTGTTCGCGCACTGCAAGACGAAGCTGCTCGCGGTGCCCGGACGCATTCGCCAGAGCGACCCAGGGATGAGCGATGTGCAGATCGATCTGATTGAAGCTGCGATCCGCGCTGCGCTCGAGGAGCTTGCAGGCAAAGGCAACGTCAGGTGAGTGCGGAGCCGACCACGATCAGCGGCGCCTTCGTGGATGTCGACGCGATCGTCGCGCGGGCGATGGGCGCGTGGCGGCCGCCGCCGCGGCTGACGCTATCGGCGTGGGCAGACGAGTACTACATGCTCAGCGCGGAGACGTCGGCCGAGCCGGGAAGGTGGAGCACGATCCCTTACCAGCGCGAGATCATGAACGCCTTTACGGATCCGAAGATCCGGATCGTCGTCGTGATGAAGTCAGCGCGGGTGGGCTATACGCTCATGCTGATGGCCGCAATCGGCTACTACATGCACCAGGATCCGACGTCGATCATGGTCGTGCAGCCGACTGTCGACGACGCGAAGGGCTGGTCGAAGGAGTCGCTCGCGCCGATGCTGCGCGACGTGCCGGTGCTCGCCGCGCTCGCGGTGCGCGACGTCGAAGAGAAGAGCAAGGGCAGCAAGAAGAAGGACGGCTCAGACACGCTGCAGCTCAAGACATTCCCGGGCGGCGTGCTCTCCGTCGTCGGAGCGAACAGCGGCACCGGTTTTCGCCGCGTCAGCCGGCGCGTCGTCGGCTTCGACGAGGTCGATGCGTATCCGCCGTCCGCCGGTGACGAAGGCGACCAGATCAGCCTCGGCATGAAGCGCTCGGAAGCGTTCCACAACCGCAAGGCCATCCTCGGATCGACGCCGTTGATCGCGGGCTCCTCGCGCATCGAGGACCAGTTCCTCGCGGGCGATCAGCGCCGCTACCACGTGCCGTGCCCCACGTGTGGCTACAAGGACTTCCTCGTGTTCGATCGCGAGGCGGCACGCGGCCATCGCATGCGCTGGGACGATGACGCACCGGAGGATGCCTACTTCGAATGCCGCGGCAACGGCTGCCGGATCGAGCACAAGGATAAGCGCTGGATGGTCGAGCGCGGCGAATGGATCCCAGACAACCCCGGCGCCGCGACGAGGAGCTACCACCTTTGGTCGGCGCTCAGCTACTCGCCGAACGCGACATGGGCGAACATCGTCGCGGAGTTCCTCGCCGCGAAGAAGGATCCGGACAAGCTCAAGACGTTCGTAAACACCACGCTCGGCGAGACGTGGAAGGAGAAGGGCGAGGCGCCGGAATGGGAGCGTCTGTATCAGCGCCGCGAGACCTACGCGATCGGCTCTGTTCCGGACGGCGTGCTCGTGCTGACGTGCGGCGTCGACGTCCAGAAGGACCGCCTGATGTTCGAGGTTGTCGGCTGGGCGGCGAACAAAGAGAACTGGTCGATCGATGCGGGCATCATCTGGGGTGACACCTCGCTGCCGTCGACATGGACCAAGCTCGACGAGCTGCTCGCGCGGCCATTCCTCGGTCACGACGGCGCGATTCACACGATCTCGCTGATGGCCGTGGACTCAGGTTACAACACGCAGGTCGTCTACGGATGGGCGCGTCGCAAGCCGATGTCACAGGTGATCGCGACGAAGGGAACGTCCGGCGCGCACGCGCTGGTCGGAAAGGCGTCTCCTGTCGAGGTGACGGCGAACGGCAGGACGCTGCGGCGCGGCTACAAGGTCTGGCCGATCGGCGTCGATATCGCGAAGGCGGAGCTCTACGGCTGGCTCCGGCTGCAAGTCGACGACGGTGAGATTCCGCCCGGCTTCTGTCACTTCCCGGAGCATTCCGAGGAGTTCTTCAAGCAGCTGACGGCCGAGCACCTGGTCACCGCGACCGACAAGAAGCATCGGCAGCGTCGTGAGTGGCACGTGCTGCCGAATCGCGAGAACCACTATCTCGACTGTCGCGTGATGGCGCGTGTCGCGGCCGCAGTGCTCGGCATCGACCGTCTCGCGAACGGGTCGCGGCCTCGTTCGCCGGCGCCGGCTGCAGCCGCGGATGGAGCTTCGGCCCAACTCGCGCCGGCACTGGCGCCTGTAGCGCCGCCGAGCTCGCCGCCGTCTCCGAACGAGCCGCCGACGTCTGCGGATCCTCCGGCGCCGGCGCGCACAGGGTTCTGGAAGAAACCCGGAGGCGCGCCGCGGCGAGGCAACTGGTTCAGCAAGCGGCGTTGACGTCGGCGCCTTACTCCAACCACGCCGGCTCCGCGTCGTCCGGAGCGGTGAAGCGCGCCACGGTGTCCTCCGGGCGCACGGTTTCGATGTCGCGCGCGATCTCGTAGAGCTCGTGCATGCAGCCGACTTCGATGATTCGGTAGTCATCCATGTCGCCGGCGCGTGCGAGCGGCGTGCCGTGCTTCGTTGACAGGTCGCGCGACGCGTGATCCGTCCGAGGTGGATGGCATGGACGCAAGCTGATGCCGACGCGGTGCAGGCCGCGGTGATCGCGCTCGCGTCCGGCACTCGAGCGACCATGGTGTCGTTTACGGGACCGCCTGCGCGCCAGGTGCAGTACGCCGTCGCCGAGCTGCCGCAACTTCGAGCGTTGTTGGCGGAAATTCAGCGCGCTTTGGCCAAAACGGCCACGTTTCGCCGGGTTTCTTTCAGCAAAGGATTCGATCCGCCGAGGGGTTCGGGATGAGCAAGGCGATCGCAATCCGCATGGCCGGGCAGCAGCTCACGCGCTGGGACCGCGTGCTACTGACGCTGTTCCCGAAGTGGGGAGCGCAGCGCGTTCGCGCGCGCCTCGCACGCCACTACGAGGCCGCCCAGGGCGGTCGCCGGACCGACGGATGGCGCCGCAGCGCTAGCGACGCGAACGTCGCTAACCGCCCGGCGCTCGCCGCGCTGCGCGAGCTCTCGCGCGATCTGCGCCGCAACAACGGCTGGGCGAAGCGCGGCATCCAGGCCGTCGTCAACAACACCGTCGGCTGGGGAATCATGCCGAAGGCAAAGCCGCACCGCTCGTCGGCTCGCATGGAGGCGGCGATCGAGCTTTTCAACGACTGGGCGGACTCGACCGCGTGCGACTACGACGGACGGCTCACGTTCTACGGCCTGCAGCGTCTCGTGATGGAGACCGTCGCGGAGTCCGGCGAGTGCCTCGTCGTGCGGCAGCCCGCGGCTTCCGCGGATGGCCTCGCGATTCCGATGCGGCTGCACGTGCTCGAGCCCGACTACCTCGACATGAACCGCAACGGCTTCATCGGCGAGAGCGGTGGGCCGACCTACAACGGCGTCGAGTTCGACAAGTTCGGCCGGCGGACCGCGTACTGGCTGTTCACCGAGCACCCGGGCGGGCTGCGGCTGCAGACGACGCAGTTCTATTCGATCCGCGTTCCGGCCGAGCGCGTGATCCACGTGTATCGCGTCGATCGGCCGGGTCAGATCCGCGGTGTGCCGTGGTTGGCGTCCGCGATCTCGCGCCTGAAGGACTACGACGACTTCGAGGACGCCGAGCTCATGCAGCAGAAGGTTGCGGCGTGCTTCGGCGCGTTCGTCACCGACATGGAAAGCGCGGCGCCGGCGCTCGGGCAGGAAGGCGTCGATTCGCAGGGCAACGCGATCGAGTCGCTCGAGCCCGGTCACATCGAGTACCTGCCGCCAGGCAAGACGGTGACGTTCGCGACGCCCCCGTCGCCGCAAGGTGGGTCGCTCTCGACGCGCACGCTGCGACGTATCGCCGTCAGCCTCGGCATCACGTACGAGGAGCTGACGGGGGATTACTCCCAGGTCAACTTCAGCTCGGCGCGCATGGCGCGGATCTCCGAGTGGCAGAACGTCTGCGAGTGGCGCGAGCACATGCTCATCCCGCAGCTCTGCCAGGGCGTGTGGAACTGGGCGATGGCCCTCGCGGCCGCGATGAACGACTGGCCGGCGGTCCCCGGCGCGACATGGTCGGCTCCTCCGATGCCGATGCTCGAGCCCGACAAGGAAGGCCTCGCGTACCAGCGCCTGATCCGCAACGGCCTCATGACGTGGCCGCAAGTGATCCGCGAGCTTGGCTACGACCCGCGCGAGCAGATGCAGGAGATCGCGGACACGAACAAGGCGCTCGACGACGCCGGCGTCGTGCTCGACTTCGACCCGCGGCAGATGACGCAAGCGGGACAGGTCCAGGCCGCACCGTCGGAGTCGGAAGCCTCCGGCGAGACCTCGACGGATGCCGCCGACGCCGCAGACACGGGTGCTAGCTCGACCGCGCACTGATCGCTCGCCACTTGACGGCGTGAAATCGCCGTGATCCTGACCTCGACATGGCAGGGCAGAACAAGCGCGGAGCCACACGGGATGTCCCGCTGCTCGATCTGCGCGCGACGTTCGAACCTGCGACGTTGAACGTCGACAAGCGCACCGTCGATCTGGTGTGGACGACTGGCGCGGCGGTCTTGCGCGGCGGCCTCTGGTCCGACCCGTACTACGAAGAGCTGTCGCTCGACCCGAAGCACGTGCGCATGGAGCGACTGCAGAGCGGCGCGGCGCCGCTTCTCAACTCGCACAGCAGCTACGACGTTTCCGACGTGCTCGGAGTGGTCGAGACCGCGAGCCTCGGCAAGAAGAACGGGACTGCGACCGTTCGTTTCGCAAAGGGCCCCGTCGGCGACGACGTGCTCGCGAAGGTGCAGGACGGAATCCTGCGCAACGTCTCGGTCGGCTACCGGACCTACGAGATGCAGCAGGTGAAGGGCGGCGACGGAACGATCGCGCGCTTCATGGCGACCGACTGGGAGCCCTACGAGATTTCGCTTGTTCCGATCGGTGCCGATGCTGGCGCCGTTACTCGGTCCGCTACGGGGACGACCCCGTGCGTTTTCATTCAGGAGAGAGCCATGGAGAACGAGAACCCGTCCCCGACCACCGCGCCGGCCGTTGCGCCGACGACCACCGCGCCGGCGACGGCGTCCTCCGAGCAGCTCCGCGCCGTCGAGCGCGCAGCTGAAACCCGCGCCGTCGAGCGCGTGCTGGGCATCCAGCGCCGCGGCGCTGCACTCGGCCAGACGGCCGAGCAGATCCAGCAGGCGATCGCGAGCGGTGAATCGCTCGCCGAGTTTACCGCTCGCGCAGTCGACGAGCGTGCGGCAAAGGACACGCTGCCGCTCAAGCCGAGCGGCGACGTGCACATCCAGGGCGGCGAGGACCGTCGCGACAAGCTCGCGCGCGGCATGGGCGCATGGCTGATCCAGCGATCGGGTCAGCAGCAGCTGATCGCCGCCGGCGCAGAGAAGGCGCCGCATCTCGTCGCGAAGGGCGACACCGACCCCGGCGAGTTCCGGGGCATGACGCTCGTGGATATGGCGCGCGCTTCGCTCGAGGCGGCCAACATCCGGACCGCCGGCATGAGCCGCAACGACCTCGTCGGCAAGGCGCTGACGATGCGTTCGGCTGTCGCGTCGACCAGCGACTTCCCGAACATCCTCGAGAACATCCTCTACAAGGTGTTGCTCGCGCAGTACGCGATCACGCCGGACACGTGGAAGCAGTTCTGCAAGATCGGCAGCGTCTCGGATTTCCGGACGAACAAGCGCTACCGCCTCGGCACGTTCGGCTCGCTTAGCGCGCTGAACGAGCTCGGCGAGTTCACGAACAAGTCGATCCCCGATGCCGAGAAGCAGTCGCTGACCGCTTCGACGAAGGGCAACATCATTGGCATCTCGCGCCAGGCGATCATCAACGACGACATGGGTGCGTTCGACACCCTCGCCGCGATGCTCGGCCGCGCTGCGGCGCTCTCGCAGGAGGTCGACGTCTACGCCCTGCTCGCGCAGAACGCGGGCCTCGGCCCGACGATGACGGACGGCAACACGCTGTTCCACGCCTCACACAACAACCTGACGACCGGTGCGGCCATCGGCTCGGCAGCCATCGACGCTGACCGCGTGGCGATGGGTTCGCAGAAGGATCCCTCGGGCAACGAGGTCCTCGCGCTCATCCCGGCAGTGCTCGTCCTGCCGATCGGTCTCGGCGGCACGGCTCGCCAGATCAACAACGGCCAGTACGACTTCGATGTTACGTCGAAGTTCCAGATCCCGAACCGCGTCGGCGGCCTGTTCAAGGCGATCATCGACACGCCGCGCATCACCGGCACGCGCCGCTACCTGTTCGCCGATCCTGGCGTCGCGCCGACCATCGAGGTCGCCTACGTCGAGGGCCAGGCGCAGCCGTTCATGGACCAGCACCTCGGATTCCGCACCGACGGCATCGAGTGGAAGGTCCGCATGGACTACGGCGTCGCGGCGATCGACTTCCGCGGAGCGGTTACCAACGCCGGCGTCTAGTCGCTGACGAACCCAGCGAGCTCTTCGAGCTCGAAGCCCCCTGAGCTTGAACAGCCAGGGGGCTGGGGCGTCAGGAGAGACGACGATGAACAACTTTCTTCAGCCCGGCATCAACCAGGAATACACCGCGCCCGGCGGCGGCGTCGTCAGTGGCACCCCCGTCCTGATCGGCGGCCTCGTCGTGATCCCGCTCGTGTCGGCAGCGGCCGGCGTGCGCTTCAACGGCGAAGTCGAGGGCGTGTACACGCTGCCCAAGACCGCCGGCTCGGCATGGACCGAAGGTCAGGTCCTGTACTTCGACAGCGCGACCACGAGCTTCACCACGGCCGCGTCCGCGACCGCGCGCCGCGCGGGTATCGCGAACGCTGCGGCGTTGAGCGCGGCCACGACCGGCCAGGTCTACCTGCTCAACGTCGGCGCAGCTGTCAACGTCGCCTAGGGCCCGCCATGGGCTTCGCCGAGCTCGTCGCTGCGGCCGATCGTGCCGCGCAGGCTATGCTCGGTGGCGAGCCGGTGACGTACGCGCCCGAGTCGGTCGGCTTGCCGGTCCAGCTCGGCGCGCCGCTAGGCGTTCAGCCGGTCACGATCACCGGCATGTTCGACTCGCAGTTCGTGCTCGCCGAAGGCGATGCGCATGCAGGTGTCGAGGCCGCGGGTCCCGCGGTGTTCTTCCGCGTCGAGGACCTGCCGGCCGATCCGGAGACGGACAACCCGACGATCACGATCCGCGGCGTGGACTACAGCGTGACGTTTCGCAAGCCGGACGGCATGGGCGGCATCGTCCTCGGGCTGCGCACGATCGTCTGAGCCTTGACGTCGCGATCACGTCGTGATCCTGACGGCGTTGATGGCGCACCCGCGCAAGCTCCTTCGCCAGGCCGTGATCGCGCTGCTCGCTGCAGCGCCCACGTCAGCGGGGCCGCGCGTGTCGAGCTCGCGTGTCGACCCGTATCGCGAGAACGAGCTGCCGGCGATCTCGGTGTTCACGTTTCACGAGGACACGGACGCGGATTCTGCGGAGACCGCGCCGATCGTGCTCACCCGCGTCGCGAAGGTCGAGATTGCCGCGTGGGTCCGCGACACGAAGGCGTTGCCCGCAGCCGAGGCGATGGACGACATCGCGGAGCAAATCGAGGCCGCGATGGCCTCCGACTACTACCTGTCGACGCCCGTGGCGGTCACCGCAGTGAATCACGCGACCGGCGCGATCACTGCCCCCGCGCACGGGCTCGAGACGGGCGACCCCTGCATCATCCGCGCGGGACAGAGCGGCGTGCTGCCGAGCGGTGCGCCGACGTTCGAATGCTTCGCCGTCGTCATCGACGATGACACGCTGCAGCTGGCGAAGTCGCTGAGCGATGCGCTCAACGGCCGCGTCGCGACGTTCAGCGACAACGGGACGCTGCCGCTCCAGATCCGCAAGGACGCGGTCGTCGAGCAGCTGCTCGAGAGCACCGACTGCGAGCTCGCCGCGCTCGACGGCAAGAGCGACCCGCTCGTCGGCATCATCGTGCTGACGTACTCCGTCAAGTACCGGACTTGTCCGGCGACCGTCGCGACGCCGAACGACTTCCTGACGGCAGACGTCAAGCAGCAGCTCGTCGGCGGCGTGGTCGACACGCAGGTCGTCGAGGACACCATCACCGTGAGGAGCCCATGAGAGTGAAGCCCGTCAATCCCGACAACGCTGTCGGGCTCATCGATCCGCAGACCATGCGGTCGCCGTTCCTCGACCCGATGACGGGCGAGCCGCTCGAGAGCGCGGACGTTCCGGACAACACGTTCTGGAACCGCCGCCTCATCGCCGGCGAAATCGCGCGCTGCGCGGAGCCGACCACGAGCACGCCGACCGGCCGTGAGCCCGTCGCGCCGCTCACCACGCGGAGCCAGGGGTAAGCCATGTCGATCAGCTTCAATCAGGTTCCATCGAACATCCGCATCCCGTTCTTCGCGGCGGAGTTCGACTCCTCGAAGGCCCAGCAGGGCCCGTCGCTGCTGACCTATAAGGGCCTCATCATCGGCCAGAAGCTCGCGAGCGGCACGTTCACCGCGGACACCGTCGTGAAGGTGTCGAGCCTCGACCAGGTCATTCTCGGCGCAGGCCGCGGCTCGATGCTGCATCGCCAGTACCTCGCATGGATCGCGGTCAACAAGACGACCGAGGTGTGGATGGGCGTCCTCGCCGACAACGGCGCCGGCGTCGCCGCGACCGGCACGATCGTCGTCAACTCGGCGGCGACCGGCGCGGGCACGATCCAGCTCTACCTCGGCGGCGTGCTCGTCTCCGTCGGCGTGAACAGCGGCGACCTGTCGACCGCGATCGCGACCAACATCGCGGCCGCGATCAACGCGCTGCCGGACCTTCCGGTGACCGCGACCGTGTCGACGTCGACGGTCACGCTGACGTATCGCCACAAGGGACTCACCGGCAACACGTACGACGTCCGCACGAACTACCGCGACGGCGACGCGCTCCCTGCGGGCGTGACGCTGACGATCACGGCGATGGGCGCGGTGGTTGCCGGCACGACGGCACCGTCGACGACGAACTTGATCGCGGCGATGGTAAGCATGTGGTTCCACATCTGGACCCACCCGTACACCGACGCGGCCACGCTGACCGCGCTCGAGACCGAGCTCGCGACGCGCAACGGCCCGATGCGCCAGCAGCAGGGCCTCGCGATCACGTCCGCATCCGGGTCGTTCTCGACGCTCTCGGCGCTTGGCGTCAGCCGCAACAGCCCGCACTCGGTCATCGTGGCGCAGACCGGCCACACGCCGCTCACGCCTCCGATGGAGTTCGCCGCGGAGACCGCCGGGCTCGTCGCGCTGTACGGCGCCGCGGACCCGGGCCGTCCGTTCCAGACACTCGCGTACTCGCGCGCCCTGCCGACGCCCGAGACCGACCAGTGGGACCCGAGCACGGAGCGGAACCTGCTCCTGTACACGGGCATCGCCACCACGAAGCGCGCCGCTGGCGGCGTCGTGCAGATCGACCGCCTGATCACGACGTACGAGACGAGCTCGAGCGGCGCGTCCGATACGGCGTACCTCGATGCGACGACGCTGCTGACGCTGATGTACCTGCGCTACAGCTTCAAGGTTCGCATCCAGAACAAGTACCCGCGCCACAAGCTGGCCGACGATGGCAGCCGGTTCGGCTCGGGGCAGGCGGTGATCACCCCCTCGATCGGCAAGGCCGAGGCGGTCGGCTGGTTCGGCGACATGCTCGAGCTCGGCCTCGTGGAGGACCTCGCGCAGTTCAAGCGAGACCTCGTGTGCGCGCGCAGCTCGACGGATCCGAACCGCCTCGAGTGGCTGCTGCCGCCGAACCTGATCAACCAGTTCATCGTCGGAGCGGCGCAGATCCAGTTCCTGCTGTAGCTGAGCGTGCCCCCTGCACGTGGCCCCTGAGCGCTGAAACGCCAGGGGCCTAAGGCGTCAGAGGACCACCATGGCCAACGAACGACGGGCAGGACTCATCCAGTTCCAGGTGAACGGCGAGATGTACGACGCCAAGGGCGAGTACAGCTACGAGCTCAGCGGCGTCAAGCGCGAGACGATCGTCGGCGCCGACGGCGTGCACGGCTACAAGGAGACCCCGAAGGCTGGGTACATCGAGGGCTCGATCACCGATCGCGGCTCGCTCGACGTCGCCGCGATGGTCGCGCTCACCGATGCGACCGTCATCCTGAAGCTCTCGAACGGCAAGTCGATTGTCGGCAGCAACAGCTGGTTCGCCGGCGATGGCAAGGCGTCGACCAGCGAGTCGCAGATCGACGTCCGCTTCGAAGGCAAGAACGTTCAGGAGATCAGCTGATGGCGGAGGACGCGAAGGCCGCAGCGCCGATGGAGTGGCCGCACACGGTCAAGCTCGAGCGGCCGGTCGAGTTCGCGGGCGATACCATCTCGTCGCTCACGTTCCAGCGCGGCAAGCTCAAGTTCCTTCGGGGCATGACGCTCGAGCGCACGCCGACCGTGGACGAGGCGGTGCTGATCGCCTCGCGCCTGTGCGGCCAGCCGGTCCAGGTCATCGAGGAGCTCGAGGGCAAGGACGCCGGGGAGGCTGTGGCGGTCGCCCTGGCTTTTTTCGCGAGGTGCCTCGGGACTACCGAGAGCACCTAGCCGCGCTCGCATCCCGCGGCGTGCAGCCATCTGAGCTCCTCGCGTTCGACGTCGAGGACCTGCGGTTCTGGGTCGAGAGCTTCCATCTGCTGAACAAGTCCCGTGGCTGACTCCAAGCAAACATCGCTCTCGATCGTGATCCGGACCGTCGATGACGCGACGGCTCGGATAAAGGCGATCAACGCGCAGCTGGACGCGATCAACAAGCCGACAAAGGACCTCAAGAAGGCGTTCAGCGAGCTCGCGGAGAAGAGTGGCCTGGACAAGGTCGCCAGCGGGGTCAAGGGTGTGGGCAGGGCCGTCGGCGATCTTCTGTCGAAGGCAGCAAGGATCGGCGGCGTCATCGCCGGCGGCGCGGCGCTCGCCGTGCACGAGCTGTTCGGCCTGGTGCAGCAGTTCGACGACCTGGGCGACGAGGCGGAGCGGCTCGGCGTCAGCGTCGACTTCCTCGCCCAGATGAAGTATGCGGCGGCAAAGGCCGGCGTGCCGGTCGATGCGCTCGACGAAGGCCTCAAGACGTTCAGCCAGAACATCGGCCAGGCGACGACGCACACCGGCCGGATGTACAAGTTCCTCACCCTCGTCAGCCCAGCGCTGCGCGACCAGGTGGTGAAGGCGAAGAGCAGCGCCGAGGCGTTCGACCTCGTCGCGAACGCGATCGCGAAGCTGCCCGATCCGATGCGGCGCGCGGCGCTCGCACAGAAGGTGTTCGGTGACTCCGATCTCGGCGCGCTACTCGCGAAGGGCGGGAAAGGCGTCAAGGCGCTGCGCGATCGCTATCTCGAGCTCGCCGGCTCGCAGCAGGAGGCGGCCGACAAGGCGGGCGCGGTCGATGACTCGCTGCACGACCTGCACGCGACCGAGGACGGGCTCAAGGCGGCGATCGTCACGGGCTTCGGGCCGGCGCTCAAGCAGCTGGTTGACGAGCTCGCGGCGTGGTTCAAGGAGAACCGCGGGCGCGTCGCGGAATGGGCGAAGGATTTCGGGGAGAAGCTCCCAGCCGCAGTCCACCGGGTGGCGGATGCCGTCCAGAGCGCGATCGCGACGGTGCGCGGCCTCGTTGCGGACTTCGGCGGCCTGAAGAACGTCGCGATCGGTGCGGTCGCGATCCTCGCCGGGCCGCTGATCAAGGCCGTGGTCGAGCTCGGCATCGCGCTCGCCACCGCAGGCCTGCGCGCGGTCGCGCTCGCGAAGGGCATCGGCAGCATCCCGGCGACGACCGCCGGCGGCGCGGCGGCAGGCGCCGCGGGCAGCACGCTTCCGCGCGCGGCCGCGGTCGGCGGTGGCAGCAGCGTGCTCGGCAGCGTCGTGCTGCCGTTCGCCGCGGGCATCGCGATCAGCCACTACGGCGAGAAGTACATCGGGCACGAGGGGCTCGCGTCGAAGATCGCGCGCATCCAGGCCGAGCACGGCGATACCTCGGCATCCGACTACATCGACCGCAACTACGACGCGGGGCCGTCGCCGCTCGAGCTCGTGCAGCGCGGCCTCGACAGCTACCGCGACGCGAACAACAGCCGCGGCTCGCTCGGCTCGTCGTTCGGCGGCGGCGCCGGCGGCGGGCTGGTCGGCCCGGTCAAGATCCAGGGCGACAACAAGATCAAGGTTGAGTTCGTCGGTGCGCCGCGCGGCACGCGCGTCACCGCCGACCCGAAGAACACCGACGACGTCGACCTGTCGATCGGCTACCTGCTGGCCGGAGGTGCGTGATGGCGTGGAGCGACGGGCTGCGCCGCGTCACCATGGCCGACGGCCGCAAGCTGATCGGTGCGTCGTTCCGCGGCGTGCCGTTCTACGTGGACACGTCCGATCGCGCGGGCGGCCGCCGCACGGTCAAACACGAGTACCCGTTCCGCGATGCGCCGTTCTACGAGGACCTCGGCCGCGCCGCGCGCACGTTCCGGATTGATGGCTACGTCATCGGCGACGACTACCTCGCCCAGCGCGACGCCCTGATCTCCGCATGCGAGGACGAAGAGGGCCCGGGCGAGCTGATCCACCCGTACCACGGCACGCGCAGCGCGATCTGCGCGCAGATGGCGGTCCAGGAGACCCGCAGCGAGGGTCGCTACGCGAAGTTCTCGCTCGAGTTCTGCGAGACGCCGGCGCAGGCGCCGCAGCCGAGCACGGTCGTCGACGCGTCCGACCAGGTCTCGACCGCAGCTGACGCCGCGAACGTCGCGACCGATGCCGAGCTCGTGGCGCAGTACAGCTCGAGCGGCCTGCCGTCGTTCGCGCTCGCGTCGTGCGAGACCGCGATCAAGAACGCGATCGCCGCGATGAAGGACCAGCTCGCGCCGGTGATCAGCGCCACGCAGGAAGCGGCCGAGCTGAACAGCCAGGCGTCCATCATCACCGCGGAGGCCGCGTCGCTCGTCCGGACGCCGGGCGCCATCCTCGGCGCGTTCCGCGACGCGCTGACGGCGCTCGCGACGACCGTGATCGACGCCCCGCTCGCCGTCCTGAACGCGCTCACCGAAGCGTACAGCGCCGACCTCGGACCGCTGACCACGGCGACCACGTCGACGCGCGCGAAGGAGCTCGCGAACCAGACAGCGCTGCAGAACGGCCTTCGCCGCGTGTTCGCGATCGAGGCCGCGCGGCTCGCGCCGACCGTCACCTACGTGTCACTCGACGAGGCGACGGCAACGCGCGATGCGATCGCCGCGCAGCTCGACGAGCAAGCGGGTCTCGCCGACGACACCGCGTACCCGGCGCTCGTCGACCTCCGCGCCCAGCTGATGCGCGCGGTCCCCGGCGGCGCCGCGCTCGCGTCAATCGTCACGGTCTCACGCCCGGTCCCCATCCCGTCGCTGCTGCTGACCTACCAGCTCTACGGCTCGGTCGACCTCGAGGCCGACGTCCTCGCGCGGAACCCGGACGTGAAGCACCCGGGGTTCGTCGCGGGCGACCTGAAGGTGCTCAGCGATGGCTGACGAGCGCGACCTGTTCCTAGTCGTGAAGGGCGTGCGCTATCCCGGCTGGGAGTCCATCCGGGTGACGCGCTCGATCGAGGGGCTAACCGGCTCGTTCTCGCTCGGCGTCTCCGACAAATGGGGCGACCGTGCGCCGTGGCCGATCGTGGAGGGCGACGCTTGCCGCGTCGAGATCGGGAACGGCACCAGCGCCGAGCTCGTCACCGTGATCGACGGCTACGTCGACAAGCGATCGCTGTCGTGCGATGCGAGCTCGAGGTCGCTCACGTACGAAGGTCGTGATCGAGCTGCCGACCTCGTCGACTGCTCGGTGCTCGTCCCGGACTCGGGCAGCAAGGGCAACAAGTGGACGTATCGGAATGTCGACATCGCAGCATTCGCGCGCGCGATCGCGACGCCGCACGGCATCAAGGTCTCGGTCCAGTCAGGGCTCGTGCTCAAGAAGGACCCGCTGCTGACCGCTCACCCCGGCGAGACCGGCTTTGAAGCGATCAAGCGCGCGGCTGGCTCGTCCGGCGTGATCGTCATCAGCGACGGCGAGGGCGGCATCCTGATCACGCGAGCGGGCACGACGCACGCCGCGTCGCTGGTCGAGGGTGAGAACCTGAAGGCCGGCAAGGTCGACTACGACGCGACCGACCGGTTCTATCGCTACCTGATCTCGTCGCAGCCGCCCGGCACCGATGACGCTTATGGTGAGGCGACGCGCGTACAGGCGCAGGCTACCGATCCGAACGTCAACCGCCAGAACCGCGTCATCCTCATCCGACCCGACAAGGGCTACGACGCGAAGGCGGCGAAGGCTCGCGCGGACTGGGAGGCCCGCATCCGTGCCGCGAAGGCCGCGGTGGTCTCGGCGACGGTGCAGGGCTGGCGCCAGCCGAACGGCAAGCTGTGGGCCGTCAACGAGCTGACGTGGGTGCAGGCGCCGCGGATGCTCGGTGTCGACGGCGACATGCTCATCTCGCAGGTCGAGTTCTCTGTCGGCGACAGCGGTACGGTCACGCAGCTTCACCTCGTGCGACCCGACGCGTTCACGCCGGAGCCACAGAACGCGGTGGTCGCAGGCGACGGCGCGTGGAAAGAGCTCGCGAAGGGCGGACTCTGATGGCGAGCAAGGACCTGCTGACACAGCTCGAGCATCTGTTGCGGCCGCTCCGCAACAGCGTGCGGAACATGGTCGCACGCGGCGTCGTCCAGCTCGTAAACGATGGGCTGAAGCTGCAGAAGCTCCAGCTCGGCGCGCTCGCCAACCAGGATGTCGACAACTCGGAGCACTTCCAGCCCTACGGGTTCTCGAGCGTGCCGATCGAGGGCGCCGAACACCTGACGTTGTTTCCGAGCGGCGACGGCGGGCACCCGATCACGTTGGCTGTCACCGACCGCCGCTACCGCCCCACCGGCGGGAAGAGCGGAGAGGTCTGCATGTACACCGACGAGGGTGACGTCATCCGCCTCGGTCGCGGGCACATCGTCTCGCTCGAGACGAGCGGCGAGGTGCGGCTCGGCAGTGCGACCGCAAGCGAGGGGGCGATCAAGGGCGACCAGCGGAACACCGCGGAGCAGACCTTCCTGACGGCGCTGAACACGTACATCGTCGCGATCAAGCCAGTCGCTGACCCGACGAACGTAGGGACGAGCACGCTGTCCACGGCGATCGGCGTGTTCAAGACGGCGGTCGCGGCCGCGGTCTCGACGAAGGTGAAGGTCGAGTAGCACCCCGAGGTAGCGCACATCTGCGCTACCTCGGCCTCCGCGGCCGCTCCGCCGATGGCTTGACAGCCCCGCGCAGCGCGTGATCCCTGAGGGTGGGTGCCGTTCGCGCGCCCGACCCTCGCCGAGCTAGTCACCCGCATCAAGGGCGACCTGCGCGGACGCCTCGAGCTCGACGGCTCGCTGGTGCGTCGAGCGATGGCGGACGTGCTCGCGACCGTCTGGGCCGGCGCCGTTCACACGATCTACGGCTTCCAGGACTGGCTCGCGAAACAGCTGTTTGGCGACACGTCCGACGAGGAAATGCTCATCCGCCAGGCGGGGCTGTACGGCATCACGCTGGTGCCTGCGGTGTTCGCGACCGGCACGGCGACGGTCTACGGCACGATCGGCGCGGTCGTCGCCGCGAACACGGTGCTGCGGCTAGACGAGGTCACCTCGTACCTCGTCACCTCGAGCCAGACGCTCGTCCTCGACGGCCTGACCGGCAGGGGCAAGGCGACGCTGCCGATCGAGGCCGCGCTCGCGGGCGCTCTCGCGAACATCCCCGCGACGACCACGCTGACCTTCGAGAGCCCGGTCACGGGCGTCGACTCGACGGCCACGGTCGACGCCGACATCACGAACGGCGTCGACGAGGAGACGATCGACTCGCTCCGCGCGCGCTACCTGCTTCGCCTGCGCGAGCCGCCCGAGGGCGGCGCCGACCAGGACTACGAGGCGTGGGCGCTCGCGGTGCCAGGCGTCACGCGCACGTGGGTCTACCCGAACGAGAACGGACTCGGCACGGTCGTCGTGCGGTTCGTTCGCGATAACGATGTCGGCTCCATTTTCCCGGACGCTGGCGAGGTAGCCGCGGTGCAGGCTGCCGAGGACGCTCAGAGGCCAATCACGGCGGCGGTGACCGCCGTGGCCCCGACGAACCTCGCGGTCGCGTTCACCATCCACCTCGTCCCGGACACGACCGACACGCGCGCGGCTGTGCTCGCCGAGCTCGGCGACCTGCTGACGCGCGTTGCGGAGCCGGGCGACGGCGCTGGGCGCGGCACGGTGCTGCTCTCTGCGATCCGCACCGCGGTTGGAACCGCCGAGGGCGTCGCCGACTACGTGGTGAGCGTGCCGGCGGCGGACGTCGTGCCCGGTCTCGGCCAGCTCGCGACGGTGGGGACGCCCACGTGGGTCTGATTCTGAACGGAGAGCCGCATGTCTAACTTCGTCGACGACGATCTCGATCTCCCCAACAGCCCGAAGGTGGACGCGGTCGCGCCGCCTGTCGGCGTGCCGGCGACCGAGCAGTTCGCTGCGGCGGACCACCAGGCGATTCGCCAGGCGCTGCTCGACATCAAGAACCAGCACGTAGGGCCGTCGGCGACCAACGCGGATGGCGTCATCATCCCGCCCGGCGCGCCGTGCCGCTACTCGGGCGCGACGTCGATCGCGCGCGCGAAGGCGGACGCCGCCGCGAATGCCGAGGTCGACGGGCTCGCGCTGGCCCAGCTCGCGATTGCGGGTGCGGGCAAGCTGCGAGTGGCCGGCATCCACACGCTCGCCACCGCGCTTTGGGACGCGGTCACCGGGCAGACCGGCGGCCTCACGCCGAACACCGTCTACTACCTCGACCCGTCGAACGCCGGAAAGCTCACCACGACCGCGCCGACGACGGCAGGCCAGCAGGTCGTGCGCATCGGGCGCGCGATCAACTCCACCCAGATGCGGCTGCTGATCCAGCCGCCGATCGGACTCTAGCCATGCTGCCAGCGCTCCTTCGCCGCTCCCTCTCTCGCCGCGCTGTCGTCGCCGGTGTCGTCGTGTTGATGGCGCTCTCCGCGGGCGTCACGTGGCAGCTCTTCCACGGCGCCGATATCGACCTCAGCATCATGACGCCGGCCGCGCACCGGCCGCTGGTCGCCGTCAACGGCAAGGTCCAGCGCGTGCCGAGCGGCGACTACCTCGATCCGACCGTCCTCGTCGACACGACGGGCTGCTCGGACACGAACGTGATCAAGTGGAACGCGAGCCTGACGAAGTTCGCGTGTGGAGCCGGCGGCACCGGGGGCGGCATCACGAACACCGCGCCGGCGCTGACCGTGCCCGTGTCCGATGGCACGAACGTCGGCTCGAGCGGCATCAAGGACGACAGCTCGATCGTCTCGCTGCCGGCGCGCAAGCTCCAAATCGGCACCGTTCCCGTCCCCTCCGCCAATCAGGTTTGGATCCAGCCGCAGACCGGCACGACGACGACGCAAGCGTGGATCCAGGAGGACGATACCGGCCACGTCGGCTCCGCCGGCATCAACGAATCGATCAACCTCGTCCTGCGGAACTTCACCGGTCACGCGATGGGGACCGGCGGAACCGCCTCAGCCGGCAGCCTCGATATCAACGTGAACGCGAGCAAGACGTCGGGCACGGGCACGCTGACGACGTACGGCATCCTCAGCAACGCGCAGGGCGGCGATCAGAACTACGCGTTCTGGTCGACGGCCGGCGACATCTCGATGAGCACCAGCAACAGCGCGGCGCTTGGCGCGACATCCGTGACCACGCTCAGCGCGAGCGGCGCGACCGTCGACTTCTCGGGCGTGTCGACGTCGGTCGACATCGGAACGAAGGTCAAGCCGTTCAAGGTTCCGGGCTCCACTTCGTCGAACCCGCACGTCGAGCTTGGGACGAACACGAACGACCAGTTCCAGCTGACGATGAAGAACACCGTCGCGGCGAACAGCTTCGCGGGCGTCGAGGTCGCAGGCGACACCACGGTGCAGGCGAACATTCGGCCGGGATATGTGCTTTATCGCGGCGCCGGCGGCGGCATCGGCGGCAGCGTGGAGGGCGGAATCACTATCGCCTCCGGCGGCGGCTTCCCGTTCGCGCAGTCCACCGCAAATAGCGTCGGCGTGTTCGCGGAGAGCGGCCAGGCGCTGATGTTCGGCGCGGACTCGGGCTTCAACGCGAGCATGAGCATCGCTGGCGACGCCACCGGCGACGTGATTCTCATGCCAGGCGCCCCTGGCATCTCGGGGCACCTGCGCGCGCAGGGCGCGGCAGTGACGCTGACGAACGCGACTTGCAGCAGCAGCACGTGCAACGATATCGCAGGGACGATCACGACGACCAGCACGACCGCGACGGTCACGTTCAACAAGACGTACACCGGCGCGAACGACGCGACCTGCATCATCCTTCCGCAGGGCACCGCGACGATGCCGGTGTGCACGGAGTCGGCGACGGCGATCACCTGCACGACGGTGATCAACGCGACCAAGTACAACTACCAGTGCGTGGGGCACTGATGCGGAGCGAGCGCACCTGGTTCGCGATCGCCGTGCTCGTCGCCGCGACCTTGCTCGTCGCGCTCGGCAAGCTGCCCGGCGCCGACTGGGCGAAGCTCGTCATGGTCATCGCGGGCGTGCTGATGCACGACGCTGCGCTCGCCGCGCCGGCGCCGGAGGCGGCTCCGTAGCCGACGCCCGTGCCGCTGCTGCCATTCATCCTCGCAGGACCGCTCGGCGACGACGCGCCGAACGCGTACACGCGCATGATGATGGCGCTGCTGCCGCCCGGGAAGGTGTGGCGGCTGATCGATGGCTCGTGGCTGCACTCGCTGTTCGCCGGCCTCGCGGACGAGCTCGGGCGCTTCGACCAGCGCAGCGAGGACCTGCTCGACGAGGCCATTCCGTCGTCCGCGAGCGAGCTGCTGCCCGAGTACGAGCGCGAGCTCGCGCTGCCGTCGACCGGCACCGATGACGAACGGCGCGCGCGGATCGTGGCGCGGACGGTGGCGCGGCAACGCTACCGTCCGGTGGACTTCCAGAACGCGCTCGCCGCCATCCTCGGCGTCGCGCCGGCCTCGGTTGTCGTGATCGAGCGCTCGCACGCGTTCGCAGTGTCGATCGGCGACGTGCGCGAGATCTACAGGTTCTTCATCTATCGGGACCCGACGCTGCCGGGCACGTACTCGGTCGCCGACGCGCAGGCGCTCGTCGACCAGATCAAGCCGTCGCACACGCTCGGCCAGGTGATCGAGAGCGTCAACTTCCTCTGCGACGATCCGCACTCGCTGTGCGATCGCGACCTGTTGGGGGCCTGACGTGGCGAGCTCGAGCGCACTCGGCCTCGGCGACATCGCCCTCGTCTGGGACAACCAGCAGGGCAACGCGGACGTGTACATCCTCGACGGCGATGTCGCGAGCGAGCGCGGGCTCGCGACCGCGGTCCTGCTGTCGCTGTTCACAGACCGGCGCGCGAATAACGACGACGTCCCGCCGAGCGGCGACGCGACGGACCGGCGCGGCTGGTGGGGTGACCAGTTCCTCGAGGACGGCGGCGACCTCTACGGCTCGCGGCTGTGGCTGCTCGACCGCTCCACGCTGAGCAACGAGACCGTGCTGCGCGCGACCGAGTACGCGAAGGAAGCGCTGCAATGGATGGTCGACGATAAGGTCGTCTCCACGATCGGCGTCGTCGCGACGCGGCCGTCGAAGGCCGACGCAGCAACGCTCGGCTTTGCCATCGGCAACGGGCTCGTGATCCAGGTCGAGCTGCAGCGTCCAGGCAAGGACGCGGTCTCGTTCCGGTTCGCGCACGTCTGGGACCACGTGCAGGAGGACATCTAGATGGGCGCTCTAACTGTTGCCTCCGTCGACAATACGACGGACACGATCCAGGTCATCGCGCACGGCCTCAACACCGGCGACGGGCCTGGCGCGTTCTTCGTCGGCGTCGGCGGCGTCATCCCGACTGGACTCACCGCGGCAGCGGACACGTGGGTGATCCGCGTCGATGCCGACCACTTCAAGGTTGCGTCGTCGAGCGCGAATGCTCTCTCGAACACTCCGATTAACATCACGGCCAATGGTACGCTGCCGCTGACCTACGGCATCGGCCTGCCGTATCGCCGCGCGCGCACGTACGCGGCGCTGCAGCAGGTGAAGAGCGCGGACCTCGACGCGCTCCAGGACGACGATTCGGCGCTGTACGCCTTCCTTACGGGGCAGCCTCAGACGGTCTACAGCGGGCTGGTGCTCGCGAGCGGACAGCACGCTCAGGTCCAAGGCGCTGGCATGTACAAGCGCGGGACGCGCGTGCGGCACATGCAGGGCAACGCCGGCATTCTGATCACCGCCCCGACCGCTGGCACGCAGTACTACAGCTCGATCGGCGCGTTCGCGTTCAAATCGAGCTTCCCAGACACCGCTCGATGGGCGCTGGTCCTCGAGGAAGGGGAGCAGCTGCAGAGCGTGCGCGCCTACGTGTCGAACGGCGCGACAGACGTGCTCACGATGAAGCTCTTCAAGAGCACACAGGTCGTCGGCTCTGCTGTCGCCGGCGAGACGCAGATCGGCACCACGCAGACGAGCTCGAACCACACGAACGTTTTGGAGCAGCTCGCAATCACGGGCCTGACTGAGAACATCGGGAGCGGCGTCACGTGGTACTCGGTGGAGCTCGCTTGCACGGCGTTCGCGAACGCCCCGAAGTGCTACGGCATCGACTACACCACGATCGTCGGCCCCTAGTTGCAGGGCCAGGTCTGCGCTGCGTCGGTCGCGACGCAGCAGCAGTAGTCGCCGCGCCCGGTCACATCGGCGCAGCGAAGACCGGCGTCCGGCATCTCACCTGCCGGGTTTCTGCCGTCGCTGCATGTGTACGACAGCGTCGGTCCGGAGCCGAGGTCCGGGCACGAGCGAGCCGCGTCGACCGCGCAAGTCGGCGCCGGCGCGTCCGGCACCGCATCGACTGCCGCGTCCGGCATCTCGCGCGCGTCGTCGCTGCCACCGCACCCCATCAACGCCACCGCCACTAGCAGATTTCGCATTTCACCATCCTGCGCCTTCCGTCTGACGATTCAAGGTGTCGCCGGGGTAGGAATGCGCGCGAGGCGGATCGCCGCGATTCCGCCGGTGTGCCGGTGACGCAAATTGCTGCACTTGACGGTCCGGAGGGGCCGTGATCCAGCCAGGTGTGGATGGCCGACGAGTCCACGAAGCCCGCAAGGCGTGCGCCCGTGTTCGGGCCTCGCAACGAGGATCGCCGGGCGAAGTCCGAGCCGCGCGCTGGCGCCGTCGAGTACGTCTGCGACGACGTCACCGGCAAGTACGAAGGCGAGGAGCTCGCGATCGCGCGATCGCGGCGCCCGACCGACACGCGAATCGCGCGCCTCGAGGACAAGCACGATGCGCTGGTCGCTGTCGTCGGCGAGATGGGGCAGGCGCTTGGGCGCGTCGAGGGCAAGCTGGACGTCCTGCCGCAGCTCGTCGATGCGGTGAAGGACGCCAGCGATCGCGCGCAACAACGCGAACACGTCACGTTCACCGCGCAGGTCGAGGTCGACAAGGCCGCGAAGCTTGACGTCATCGACGCGCGCCGCCAGCGCCGCCAGCTCGTGCTCAAGGTCGTAGGCCTGCTCGGCGCCGGCGGTGTCGTCGCAGAGGTCGCCCACTGGCTGATCGGAAAGGCGAGCTGATGTCTGGCCCGCGTGACCTCCATCTATCGCAACCGCTGCGCGCGGTCGATCAGATGCACCGTGAGCCCGACCCAAACCTCGAGGCCGAGGCGGAAGCCCGCACCGCTGCGAAGATCGAGGCCGATCGTGAGCAAGCCCGGATGCGCGACCAGCTGCTCGCCTTCGAGGTCAAGCTCGTCGGCGACCGCGTCCAGCGTCAGACCAACGAGATCCGCACGCTCATCGATATCGAGCGCCGCCGCGAGGCCATCGAGGCCGAGCAGCTCGTCGAGCTCCGCTCGATGAAGGCCGCGATGCTCGACCTCGCGAAGCCCGATGCCACGCAGGAGGCGCTCCTCGCCGGCGTGCGCGATCTCCGCGACCTCTTCGTTTCCGCCGTCGACGCGCTGCAGGCGCTCGTGTCGATGAAATCCAACGGTCACGCCCACTGAAAGGGGCCCAATGCTCGCAGCAATCCTCTCGAGTCCTGTCCTGTTCGTCGTTCTGGCATTCCTGCTAACCGCCGGCAGCTGGCTCTACACCGCCACCCGCGGGCTCAAATTCGGCGGCATCGCCTCGCTCGCGCGCGCGATCGCGGACCAGGCGGTCGAGCACGCGCTGATGGGCGCGACCGGCATCCTCGACGGAATCACGCCGCAAAATGCCGCGGACAAGCTCGACGGCTGGGTCTGGGCCGAGCTCGGGAAGCACGGCATCGCGAAGAACGCCGCGCTCGACATGCTGATCAAACCTGCGATCGCCGATGCGGCCGCGCGCGTGCTCGCCGGGCTGCGCGAGCGGTTCGCCGCGGAGGAGCAGTCGGTCGTCGGGCCGCCGCTCGTCAAGGCGCCGCAGGCAGGCCGCGCCAGCGTCGGAATGCTGCTCGTGCTCGTGTCGCTCGCGGGCCTCGCTGTCGGGTGTGCATGGCTCAAGGGCGAGAGCAAGCAGGTCGTCTCGGACGTCGTCGACTGCACGAAGGCGAACGCCGCGAACGCCATCAAGGAGTTCGGTCCGGTGCTCGATTCGCTGATCATCTACGCGACCGGCGGCAACGGCACGGTGAACGGCGACGCGATCACGTCCGCCGCGAAGAACTTCGGCAAGGAGGTCGGTGGCTGCGTGCTCGCCGATGCGGTAGCGCGCGCGCTCAAGCCGGCGGCAACCGGCTCGGCTGCCCCGAAGAGCTCGCCGCTGGTGTCCGACCCGGACTCGCTGCGGCGCGCGCTCGCGGAGGCCCAGCCTGGCGTCCGCTTCCACACCGCGAGCGGCGATCTGTGAACGAGCGAGAGCGACAGAGCAGCCGCCACCTCTACGAGGAACACCTCGCAGAGATGAGCGAAGGCGCGCCTCTGCGACTCGCGAGCATGCGCGTGCTCGGCGATATCGCAACGGTCGACGAGGTGCTCGCCGTGGCCAAGTGGGAGCTGAGCGAGGCGCTGTTTTCGCTGCCGCCGTCGGCGCCCGACACGCGGCCAGCTGACTCCGAACACGCATCGTGTTGCGTCATGCGCGCGAAGGCGATGTTGCGCCAACTCGAGAGGCTGCTCACGAAGGTGAGGCCATGAGGTCGCTCGTCGAGCTCTGCACGGTCGTCATCGTGGCGGCCGGCGCGACCGGCCTCTTCATCGCGATCCTGGGATGGCTGTTCTTCGCCTGAAAGGTCGACCATGAGCAAAGTCTGCCCGCTCTGCAAGAAGGCTCGCCCGGCGGTCAAAGACGCGGCGGGACGCGTCGTCATCCTGCCGCACGCCGTCGACGGCAAGGAGCGGAAGTTCGGCGAGACCTGCGGGGCGAAGCGATGAGCGGGCGCAAGCACCGGCTCGTCGACTGCGATCCGTCGTGGGCAACCGCGAACGATTGCACCTGCTACGTGATCTTCGATTGCCCCGAAGGCCACGCCGACTGCAAGCACGCGATCCCATTCCGTCAGTCGCTCGAGGGCAAGGTGGCCGAGCAGGCCGGCGCGATGTGGGACCGCGGCGGCGACACGTTCGAGACGCTCACCCTGTCGCCTTCGATCCGCCGCATCCAGCGGTATCCGAATCGCGAGGCGGCGATCGCTGCCGGCTGCATCGCCGAACACCTCGACGACTCGTACTACTGCGCGCTGCACATCTTCATCAAGAACGGCGCGATCGAGTTCTGCGGAGATTCGAAGTGAGCGGCCTGCTGCTCGACGGCGAGCTCGTGCTCGTCCCCGGCGTCACGATCATCAACCCGACCGACGCCGACTGGGTCCACCTGTCGCCCGGCGACTGTCGGCCGCGGCGCAACCGTCCGCAGCAGATCATCCTGCACAAGACGATCGCGGACGACCCGGAGAAAGTCCTTGCGGGCGCAGGCAACGCCGGCGGCGCCGAGCGCACCGCGCGCTACTGGGCCGGCGACCCGAACCACAGCGGCGCGCAGGGCGTCACTGGGCACGACGGCGTGTTCGCGTGCCTCTGCGACATGGTGCAGATGGAGGCCTATCACGCCACCGTCTCGAACCTGTACTCGATCGGCATCGAGACGTGCGAGCTGCCCGGTGGCGGCGTCTACCAGGCCGCGCTCGACACGACGGTCGCGATCACGCTCGCGCTGGTCGAGCACCTCGGCATCCAGCTCCAGGTGCAGAGCACGTACAACGGCCACCCGCTCAAGCGGATGGCGACCGACGGCGGCCGCGACATGGTCGGCGTGTTCGGGCACCGCAACAACACGGAGAGCCGCGGGCGCTGGGACCCCGGCGACCTGCTGTTCGACATGCTGCGCGCGCACGGCGCCGAGGCATTCGACTTCGACAAGGGCCAGGACCGGGTGGTCTGGGCGCAGCGCCAGGAGATGCTCAACAGCAAGGGCTACAAGCTCGCGGTCGACGGTATCCCGGGACCGGCCACGGTCGCCGCGCTGAAGAGCGAAGGCTACCGCGGCGGCGTCTGGGCGCTCGGCAAGTCCTAGCGACCGAGCAGCGCGGCGCGCCGGCGCTCAAGCTGCGAGAGCGCGGAGGCGATGTGGCCCTGCGCGCTCGGCGTCGGTCGTCCGGTCGTGGTCGTCTCGAGCGGCTCGGTCGGTCGCGAAGCCGACTTGAGCGCCGCGATCCGCGCGTCCAGGTCGCGGACCTCTTCATCGGTGGTCATCGCCGCCACCGTACCAGCCAGGCCCTCGGCGTGCTTCTCATCCTGCGCGGTCCACGACATCAGGCCACGGTCGCACGCAACCCTGACAGCGACCGGCCGACAACACGGGCATGCGACGAGCTCGGCGCCAGACCTTGGACACCGCGACGTTCACGATCACGCTCACCGGCGGAGACCTCACGCGGTGGAAGTCGGCCGCCGATCGACGCGGCATTTCGCTCGAGCTGCTCGTGCTTCGCGCGGTGGAGCGCGAGCTCGCGGGATAGGCGAGTTTTGGCAGATAGGTGGCAGTCATTCGCACCCGCACCCTCCAAACGTTGGACATCGCACGCCATGCGTTACCAGTGCCTCGGCGCCGTATTCAGAGCGGCCGTCCGACGGCATATCCAACGCCTGCGCGGACATGCGACGCCGTTTGCGCGGTGATTCGGTGAGTGGTGGTTCAATTCAACCACCTATCGTCGATAGGCGTTCCAACCACGCGGAAGAGATCGGGATTCGGCGACCGTCCGCAGCGTCCGGATTAGCGGCTTGGTCGCCCGTTGGCGGCCGGTTCGGCGAGCTCCGGATGGACGGGCTCGAGGCGCTCGAAGATGGCTTGGCGGAGCTCGTCGATCATCGCCCCGAGCGAATGCTCGGTTAGCTTCCGACCCAGGTGCCGCGCGAACAGTGGCTCGAGGATCGCGAGGACTCCGGGCCTGTAGCATTCCGGGACGACGCACTCGAACCACGTCGCCGCTTCGATGCTACCTGGGCGGGCGTGGTTGATCCTGATCAGCTTGGTCATGATCCAGCGATCGAACGCGAACGTACGGAACCTCTCGAGGCTCTCGCTCGGCTTGATGTTCGCGCGGACGAACGGCTCGACGTCTGGCTTGCCGGCCGCGTACCACGCTTCCATCACGCGCCTCTGATCGGCGCTGCCGACAGGCTCGCAGGCGCCAAGCTCGGCGAGCGGACGCCACGCGGATAGGAAGAGGTTCGAGGACGCGACGAGGCCGTCCATCGCCGCGTTGAGCGCTGACGGCTCCGCCGCCTCCTCGCCCTCCTCGCTGACTTCAGGGCTGCCCTCCTGGCCGGCAACGTACGCGTTGTGGAGCTCGACTGCGATGCGCTCGCGCAGGGCGTCGAGTTCCTCGTTGTGGACGGTCAGACGACCTCCGAACGCGTCGTCGTACAGGCTCGCCAGCGTGCTCTCGATGGCCTCATCGGCGACGTTCGCCCAGTCGGTGCGGTTGCTCATTCGTCTCCTGAGGGTAGCATCGGCGCCAGGGCTGGCTGAACGAGCGGGATGTCGAGCGTCGCGACCGCGGCGTGCTGCGCGAAGCCCTGGGCAAGGTGAGCGTAGCGCTCGGTCTGCCGCACCGAGGCGTGGCCGAGCAGCTCCGCGATCGCGGACAGCGCCACGCCGCGCATGACGAGCCAGCTCGCGTACGTGTGGCGGAGCGTGTGCCAGGTGACCTCGTCATCGAGCCCCGCGGCTTTCGCGATCCGCCCCATCGCCGTGGCGCAGTTGCTCTCGCTCCGCGTGGTGTAGCGGGCGCGCCCGCGCCATGACGGCGACCCTGGAAAGACCCAGTGCTGCGACTTCTTCCGCGCCGCCTGAGCAAACCAGGGCGCCAGCGCGGCTCTCGCGTCCGGCGTGAGCGGCACGAGTCGAGGCCGGTTGCCCTTCGGCGAGTTCGGGTCCATGTCGGGACGCCCTGGGTCGGTGCGTCGCACGTTGATCAGCGCGCGGTCCCAGTCGACATCGCCCCACTGCAGGCCGCGGAGCTCGCCGATGCGGAGCCCGGTCCGCAGGCCGATCAGGACCATCGTGTACCAGTCGAGCGCATCCGACCGCTGGTGCTCCTTCGAGGACTCGAGCAGCGCCAGGGCCTCGGGCTCGCTGAGGAACCGCGGGTGGTCCTTCGGGACCTTCATCAACTTGACCTTCGGCACGCTGTCGAGGATCTCGAGCTCGGTCGCAGCGTAGGACAGGATCCGGACCGCGACGCCGAGGCGCGTGTTGACGGTACGCGGCTCGGCGCGGCCGGCGATCCAGGTCATCTTCAACTCCTCGAGCTCGGCTCGACGCATTTCGTCGAGCCGAAGCTTGCCGACGTGGGGCTCGATGTGCAGGCGGCAGATCGTCTCGTGGAGCTCGTACGTCAGCGGCTTCGTGTGCACTCGCTGGTACTCCAGGAACCGCTTGAGGAAGTCCTTGACCGTCGGCATCACGCCGGTGAACCGACGGGACATCAGGTTGTCGAGGCGGTCGCGCTCGAGCTGCTGCGCGGCCTTCTTCGTGTTCGCGCCCTTCGGCGATGACCCGCTGTAACGCTTGCCCTTGAAGGCGAAGCGGTAGCGCCAGCGGCCGGACGGATCTTCGAACGCAGGCATCAGCGGGACTCCTTGTGGACCGCACGGCAGGACTCGCAGCGCCTGTAGCGCTCGCCGGTCCGTGGGTTGATCAGCGGCTCAGCGTGCGCCTCCCCGTACTCGTTGATGCAGCGACCGGCGGCCGTCATCTTCGAGCGGTGGCTCGCCTGGTGCTTCGCAACGCGCGCGCGGCGTGCTCTCTTCTGCTGGTAGGTCTCGACGGCCGGCCCTTCCTCGCTCGGGCGGCGGCCGCGGCGCGGATACCCGAGCAGGTCTAGACGCTGGCCGACCGCTCGGTGTGTCACGCCGAGCAGCTCCGCGGCTCGCTTCGTCGACCAGGTCGAGCGGTACGCCTCGATAGCCTGGGCGTCGTCGAACTTGCGCGGCCTCACTTCGGCCTCCCAGGCTCGCCCGTGAGCCAGCTGACGCCCGCGTTGAAGCAGGCGAGGTAGTAGACGTTCCACTCGTTGCGGCGCGCCTGGATCTGGTCCCGCTCCTCACGAAGGAGCTCTATCTGCCCATCGAGAGCGGCAACAGTCGCGTCCCGCGTGGGTGAAGCTGGCTGCTGCCGCTGGTGATGTACGACAGTCTGGTAGCTCATGATCATCTGCTCGACCTTGTGCGCAGCGCCGATCAGGGCGCCATTGCTGAGGTATCGGCGCTCATCCGACGAGAGAGCGGCAATCCACCCAGGGGTCGCGATCATGTCTCCACCCACACGATCCGGCGCTGGG
>Ga0207652_10000406_pt1 | contig 44756 bp, 36 predicted proteins | sample KBSC63BmetaG_FD_184334 | JGI IMG/M metagenome (GOLD analysis project Ga0207652, IMG submission 184334) | Corn rhizosphere microbial communities from Kellogg Biological Station, Michigan, USA - KBS C6-3B metaG (SPAdes) (version 2) | ecosystem: Host-associated > Plants > Roots > Rhizosphere ...
TGCAGAACGCCGCATACTATCAGATTAAATTGTCGCAGTTCGAGGGGCCCTTTGATCTGCTTCTTTTTTTTATTGAGCGGGACGAACTGGATATATACAATATTCCGATTCATCAGCTGATTAAAGATTTTCTGGATTTTGTTCACTCCCAGGAAAAGCTGAATATAGAACTGAGCAGTGAATTTATTTTGTTCGTGTCAACCCTGATGCGGATCAAGGCGAAAATGCTGCTGCCGAGAAAAGAGCTGGATGAGCAGGGCAACGAGGTTGATCCGCGCCAGGAACTGGTGAACAAAGTGCTGGAATATAAACGGTTCAAAGAAGCCGCCGGCCAGATGGCCGCACTGGAAGAGCAAAGAATGCAGCTGGTAAAAAGGGGAAACCTGCACAAAGAACTGCTGCAGATCGGGGAAGATGCGGGCGAAGGAACGGAAATTCAATCCATAACCCTTTTTAAGTTAATGAAGACCTTTGAAAAGGTAATGCAACGCATGCAGGAAAGGAATAACCGCCCGATGCATACCGTTGTGCAGTATAATTATACCATGGAAGAAAGCAGGTCAGTTATGATCGGCCTTCTCAAAAAAGAAACTACCGTGGCTTTTGAGAAGATCATCAGCAGTTGTGAAAACCGGATCCACGCTATTTTTCTCTTTCTTTCCATCCTCGAGCTCGTTCAGCAGAAATATATGAATATCCTGATCGGTGAAGGAAGGAATAATTTTATTCTGGAATATAATCCGGAGGGGGAATTGCTGGAGGGGAAGTAAAAAATTAAAAGTAAAAAATTAAAAGGAAAAAGGAAAAAGGGAAAAGGGGTGCCCGCCAAATTTTTACTTTTTACTTTTTATTTTTTACTTTTCCAACGGAAACAATGAACAAAATTTGTAACGCCGGCATTACGGCCCTCCTTTTTGCAGCCGTGCACGCAAGCGCACAGCAGGAGGATTATTCCATTAAAGCGGTGCCCTTTACCCAGGTCAGCTTAGCGGATCGTTTGTGGTCTTCGCATATAGAAACCAACCGCACCGTGACCATTCCCGCATCTTTTGAGCGTTGCGATAAAACGGGAAGGGTAAAGAATTTTATCATGGCCGCCAAACGAAGCGGTAAATTCTGTACTGCCTATCCTTTCGACGATACGGATATTTATAAAACCATTGAAGGTGCTTCTTATTCGCTGGCCGTGCATCCGGACAAAAAGCTCGAAGCTTACCTGGATTCGCTGATCACCATCATCGGGAATGCGCAGGAGCCCGATGGTTATTTATATACAGCCAGAACAATTGATCCATTGCATCCCCACCCCTGGTCCGGTGCAACCCGCTGGGTGAATGAGCATGATAACAGTCACGAACTGTATGACTGCGGCCATTTGTATGAAGCAGCCGTGGCGCATTTTCAGGCTACCGGGAAAAAAAATCTTCTCAACATTGCATTAAAGAATGCGGACCTGTTACTGAATACGTTCGGTACGGATAAACTGCATGTTGCACCCGGACATGAAGTGGTGGAAATGGGGCTTGTAAAACTTTACCGCGTTACCGGGAAAAAGGAATACCTCCAGCTGGCTAAATTCTTCCTGGATCAGCGGGGCAGGACCAGGAAGTACGACGACAAGAGCAAAAACCCATGGGTTAACGGAAGTTACTGGCAGGACAATGAACCGGTGGTGGATCAGGATGAAGCGGAAGGACATGCGGTGCGGGCCATGTATCTCTATTCCGCCATGACGGATGTGGCGGCGCTCACCGGGGATACGGCTTACCTCCATGCCATCGATAGAATATGGGATAATATGGCCGGGGATAAAATCTATGTACAGGGCGGAATCGGCGCCATCGGGGATGGCGAACGTTTTGGCGCCAACTACGATCTTCCCAATGCCACAGCGTATAATGAGACCTGTGCCGCCATCGGCAGTATCATGTGGAATCAGCGCATGTTCCAGCTGCACGGGGATTCGAAATACATTGACGTGATGGAAAAAACCCTGTATAATAATTTACTATCCGGAGTGGGATTGGACGGGAAAACTTTTTTTTATACCAATGCCATGGAAGTGAAAGACAGTCATTCCCATGGCGATCTGGAAAGAGAACGTTCCGGCTGGTTTGTTTGTTCCTGCTGCCCCACGAATATGGTCAGGTTCCTCCCTTCGCTGCCGGGCTATGTATATGCGCAGCAGGGATCGGATATTTATGTTAACCTCTTCATCAGCGGTTCGGCAGAAATAAAAATCGATAAGAAAACCGTACAGCTGATTCAGCAGAACGATTATCCCTGGAATGGTCACCTGTTATTTAAAGTGATCCCATCCCGAACCATGCCCCTGACTTTCAGGATCCGGATACCTGGCTGGGCGCGGGATGAAGCCATGCCGACCGATCTTTATGCATTTCAGCATGCATCCGGCAAAAAGCCGGAATTGAAAATTAACGGCAAGCCGGTTGAGTACCAGCTGGAAAAAGGATACGCGGTCATCAGCCGCAAATGGAAAAAGAATGATGCCATCGAACTGGAACTTCCGATGGATGTGCGGAGGGTCGTGGCCAATGATAAGGTAAAGTACGATAAAGGGAAAACGGCCCTGCAACGCGGACCCGTTATGTACTGTGCCGAATGGAAGGATAATTATGGTAAAACTTCCAATATCATTCTTCCGGTGAATACTTCTTTCAGTGCTGAATATAAAAATGACCTGTTACATGGTGTGCTGGTTTTACAAGGCCCGGCGCAGTTTGTAAACATCGATGCGTCTGGTTTAAAACTGAACACGGAAGAAAAGACCATGACGCTGATCCCCTATTATTCCTGGGCCAATCGCGGAAAGGGAGAAATGGAGATCTGGTTTCCGGAATCGGTGAAGGCTGTTGATCTTTTAAGTAATTGATAATGGATAGTTGACAATGGACAATGGACAATGGACAATGGACAATGGACAATGGACAATGGACAATGGCCAATTGCGGTCGCGAAGGTACATGTAAAGTCCGTCAACCGTCAACTGTCAACCCTCCTGACTCCTTCCCCGCACATCACCCTCGCCGCAGCACAAATTGCTTCCGCGTCAAATCCGCAGGCATGCTGCAGTTGTTTGGGTGATCCGTGTTCCACCACGATATCCGGAATTCCGAGCATGACCACTTCGGCCTGGTAATGATGTGTTGTCATGAACTCCAGGATGGCGGATCCGAAACCGCCGGCGATACTACCGTCTTCTACCGTGATGATCCTTTTATATTGATGAAATACTTCGTGCAGCATTTCTTCATCCAGTGGTTTGGCAAAACGCATATCGTAATGCGCCGGGTCAATATCTTCGGTACGCAGGGAGCGTATGGCAGTGGTTGCGAAATTCCCCGGATGTCCGAAGGAAAGAATAGCGAGTTCCCTGCCGGCTTTTAATTTTCTTCCTTTACCAATGGGAATTTCACTGAACGGGGTTTTCCATTCCGGCATCACGCCTTCTCCGCGGGGATAGCGGATTACGAAGGGATGTACGGTGGATTCCAGTTGTGCCGTGTACATGAGATTGCGGAGTTCAGACTCATTCATCGGCGCACTCACAATCATATTCGGAATACAGCGCATATAGGCGATATCATACACACCATGGTGGGTGGGTCCGTCTTCACCGACCAGGCCGGCACGGTCGAGACAAAAGACCACCGGCAGATCCTGGATGGCCACATCGTGCACTACCTGGTCGTAAGCCCTTTGCATAAATGTAGAGTAGATATTGCAGAAAACGCGCATACCCTGGGTTGCCATTCCGGCGCTGAGGGTAACGGCATGCTGTTCGCAAATCCCCACATCAAAAGCGCGGTCTGGCATTTTGTCCATCATGAATTTGAGGGAACTGCCGCTGGGCATTGCCGGCGTTACACCGAAGATCTTTTTATTTTTTTCCGCCAGCTCAATAATAGTATGTCCGAAAACATCCTGGTATTTCGGCGGCTGAACGGTATCGAATTTCTTTTTATAAATTTCGCCGGTGATCTTGTCAAACAGGCCGGGTGCATGCCACTTGGTCTGATCGCTTTCTGCCAGCGCATAACCCTTTCCTTTTACCGTGATGATATGTAACAGTTTGGGTCCCGGAATATTTTTCAGATCGTTGAGGGTGTCAATCAGTTTGTTGAGGTTATGCCCGTCGATGGGGCCGAAATAACGGAGTTTAAGGGCCTCAAAAAGATTACTGCTTTTGCTTACAAAGCTCTTGATGCTGTGTTCGATCTTGCTGGCGATTTCGCGGCTGAAATGGCCACCCACGGGCAATTTGCCGAGCGCTTTCCAGATATCATCCTTAAACTTGTTATAGGTTTGGGAGGTGGTGATATCGGTCAGGTATTCTTTGAGTGCGCCGACATTCTGGTCGATGCTCATGCAGTTATCGTTCAGGACGATCAGCAGGTCGGTGTCCGCCACACCCGCATGGTTCATTCCTTCAAAAGCAAGTCCCGCCGTCAAAGCTCCGTCGCCGATAATGGCAACCACTTTCCTGTCATCCTCGCCCTTGTATTTGGCAGCCATGGCCATGCCCAGCGCGGCACTGATGGAAGTAGAGGAATGTCCCACGCCGAAGCTGTCGTAAATGCTTTCGTGACGGTTGGGAAAACCGCTGAGCCCCTTAAACTTTCTGTTGCTGGAAAAATTATCGCGCCTCCCTGTAAGTATCTTATGCCCGTATGCCTGGTGACCTACGTCCCAAACCAGTTGGTCATAAGGAGCGTTGAAGACATGGTGGAGGGCAACAGTCAGTTCCGCTACCCCGAGACTGGCCGCAAAATGACCTCCATGCAGGCTCACTTCGTCAATAATATACTGACGCAGTTCTTCCGTCAGCTGCTGCAGCTGGTCACGGTCCAGTTTTTTGAGATCGGCTGGTGAGTCTATGGTTTGTAAAAGGGGTCCCGGAACAAGGTCCATCTGTTCAGTTTAGCGTGTAAAAATAAGAATTTTGACCGATATTCAGCCCGGAAAGCCACCGATCATTCCCTTCAGAACCGGCATTGACCGCCAAATCCCCCGAATTACCCACTAATACCAAAATGACGTGAAAAGCAGATTAATCGTATAGATTTGCCCAACGCAAAGGATGCAAAAATCAAGCAAATATTACTGGTGGTTTCAGCTCGTTGGCTGGGGGTTGCTGACCCTGCTGGACATATTGATCAATATTCTGTTCGGTCAGAAAGTGAACGCCCAGTTTTTCGAACAGCTGGCGGTAACGATTTTCACCGGGGTGCTCAGCACGCATCTTTTCAGAAAATATATACATTATGCCCGCTGGTTGTTTTTGCCGGTAGAAAAGGCGATCCCGAAATTTCTGATCGGCATACTGGTTGTTTGTATGGGCTATGCCCTGATCCGCATCGGACTGATTCACTGGCTGGAGCTTTCCAACGGAAAAAGAACTTTCGGAACGCGCCTGCTGCTGATCAATCTGGAAAATGGAATGTATATTATTCCCTGGACCCTGATTTATTATTTCTATCACTATATCAATAAAAGCAGGAAGCAGGAGCTGGATACGCTGAAGCTGGAAGCGCTGGTAAAGGAACTGGAACTCAAAACGATTAAATCACATATCAATCCCCATTTCATTTTTAATGCCCTCAACAGTATCCGGGCACTGATTGATGAAAATCCGGTAAGGGCCAGAACAGCGATCACAGAGCTCAGTAATATTCTCAGAAGCAGCATGCAGACAGAGAAACAGGAAACGGTTCTTTTTCAAAAAGAACTCGATATTGTAAGGGACTATCTGGCGCTGGAACATATCCGGTTTGAAGACAGGCTGAGCGTGCAGTACGATATTGCAGAAGATACGCTCAGTCAGCCCATTCCCCCGATGATGCTGCAAACCCTGGTGGAAAATGCCATCAAGCACGGGATCAGCAAGCAACTGAATGGCGGAACGGTTACGATTATTTCTGATCTGAAAGGGCCGTATCATAAACTGGTTATCCGTAATACCGGCCGGCTGAATGAACCGGGTAATGAAGACGGGTTTGGCCTGATGAGTACCCGCAACCGGTTGCAACTGCTTTTTGGCGATCAGGCAAAGTTCGATATCCGCGAAGTAAATGGCAATACGGTGGAAGCCGTATTGCATATTCCGCTGACTTAAAAATAAACTATATGATCAGAGCCGTTATCATCGACGACGAAAGGCTTGCCCGCAACGAATTAAAAAAACTCCTGCTGGAATTCCCGGAGATAGAAGTGATTGCCGAGGCAGCCAATGCGAATGAAGGAATTGAGAAAATTGACAGTCTCAATCCGGACCTCGTTTTTCTGGATATTCAGATGCCGGGGAAAACAGGGTTTGATATGCTGGCAGAACTGGAAAAAGCGCCGGACGTGATCTTCACCACGGCCTATGATGATTATGCGCTGAAAGCTTTTGAAGTGAATGCGCTGGATTATCTGCTGAAGCCGGTGGAACCCAGGCGCCTGGCCGATGCGCTGCAAAAACTGCACCTGGAAGAGCACAACGACAGGGAAGGGATGACGGACGAAGAGATCAGCATAAACAAATCCCTTTTACATGAAACGGATCAGGTTTTCGTGAAGGACGGGGAACGTTGCTGGTTTGTAAAGCTGGGCGATATCCGTTTGTTTGAGAGTGTCGGCAATTATGCAAAAATATATTTCGGGGGTAATAAACCGCTTATCCTGAAATCGCTTAATGCTCTCGAAGAAAGGCTGGATGAAAAAGTCTTTTTCCGTGCGAACCGGAAACATATTGTGAACCTCCGCCTGATTGAAAAAATAGAACCTTATTTTAACGGGGGGCTGCTGCTCGATTTGAAAGGAGGAGAAAAAATCGAAGTGAGCAGACGGCAAACTGTGAAGTTTAAGGAGATGATGAGCTTGTAGTGTGGTAATGTGAAAATGTGAAAATGTGGGAATGTGAGGATGTGGAAATGTGGAAATGTGGGAATGTGAGGATGTGGAAATGTGAGGATTTGTAAATGTTTGGCCTTTTTTGACTTGCAATTCCTTCCGTAGAATTTTTTCTTTTCCGGGGCTTTGGAACAGGATGGATATAAGTTGTTGTCCGGAGGGGACGGGTGGGAAGGGGAAACGTGCCTGATTATTTGAAATTGACCAATATGAGAATCATATTTCTGCCCCTACTGGTATTGTTCACCGGCCATCTCGTTGCCCAGAAAACCGGCGATCTCATTCATCAGGATGAAGTAACCCGTGTTGAAAAGATTTTATCTGCCGACGATATGCAGGGCCGGCAGGTCTTTACCCTTGGTATTGAAAAAGCGGCGGACTTTATTATTAAAGAATTTAAAGCTGCGGGATTAAAGCCATTGGAAGGCAATCGGGATTTCCGGCAGAACTTTACCATGGTGCAGACGAAATTAACGGAAGCATCCGCTAAGCTGGATGACGAGATGCTGGATCCCGAACAGATTATTGGCTTTACCGCAGCGGCCGACCTGACGGTTACGCCGGATGATCACTATCAAAAAGTGATTGTAAAGAAAGAAGACAATTTCCGGGAGATCGTATTTAAGTACCTGGAGACAGACAAAAATTTTCTTATCCTGGTTGATACCAGCTTCTCAAAGAATTTTGCCAGGCTGTCTAAATTCCACATGCCGCAATTTGCGGGATCAGGCAACAGGATTTTTATTTTGACCAGTTCGGATCCCGCACAGTATCAGATTCATATCAAACAACAGATTACGAGGCAGAACCTGACCAATATTGTGGGGGTGCTTCCGGGAAAGTCTTTGAAAAATGAATACGTAATTTTTTCCGCGCATTACGATCATCTGGGTATCGGGAAACCGGATGCGCAGGGCGATTCTGTTTTTAACGGAGCCAATGACGATGCTTCCGGCACCACCGCCGTAATAACCCTTGCCAAATATTTCAGCAAGCTGAAGGATAATGAACGCACCATCATCTTTGCTGCATTTACCGCGGAAGAGGTTGGAGAATTCGGTTCGGCCTATTTCTCAAAACAATTCAATCCGGATAAGGTAATGGCCATGTTCAACATTGAAATGATCGGAACGGAAAGCAAGTGGGGCAAAAATTCTGCCTATATCACCGGTTACGAGAGAACGGACATGGGAACCATCCTGCAGAAGAATCTGGAAGAAAGCAAGTTTAGGTTTTATCCGGATCCTTATCCGGAACAACAGTTATTCTTCCGTTCCGATAATGCGACGCTCGCAAAACAGGGCGTTCCGGCCCATACGATTTCCACTTCTAAAATGGATTCGGAAAAATATTATCATAAACAGGGGGACGAAATCAGCACCCTGGATATGCAGAATATGACAGAGATTATTAAGGCCATCGCCCTCAGCTCCCGGACAATCGTTGCGGGGAAGGATACGCCGCAAAGGGTGAAGCTTTGAAAGGCAGCTTTAGGAAATGCGAAGCCGGCTTTGTTCACAAATTTTCGCATATTACGTTTCCGTGAACAGCAGAATTCCGTGAACATTGCTGGCCTAATATATATATAAGTCAAAGCAGCTAACAATGCTGGTGAACCGAGCCGGACTATTTGTTTTTTGAATTTCCGGAAACCTGCCCATAAAAGGAAATCATTTGCCGGTTGTTACTCGTGACCTGCAGGGTGGCATATCCGTCTTCGCTGATACTTAGCTGCATATTGGCGGCATTTTTCTCATTATTCGGTTTGATATTGATGGTCCATCCGCCCTTTTTTGCGTCCTGTGCATCATACGAAAAGGAAGTGGAGCTGAAATTTATTCCGCCGTTGGTATCGCCCGGAGTAGCTGAATAGGCCCGGCCAAAATAGGGCAGGTAAGCATCCAGGCTGTCGCCGTGAATCACCAGGGTATTAGAACCGGTAAGCTGCCGGGTTCTCCCTCCTGTTGAAGTGGCAGATTGTGCGTTGAACGTGAATTGCCGGGCTTCAATCTGCGCCCTTAATTGTTCCTGTTTCGCTTTCTTTTTATCTTCTTTGGTGGACTGGGCAGTGGCGGCCGTACTGATGAGTATGCTGAACGGCAGGAGAAGCCGCAGCAGGTATATGCGTTTCATAGAACTTTTTTACAAAGTTACCAAAAACCCGATTTCCTTACATAGAAAGAGAGGGCTTTTCAGGGATGCTGTGATAGCCTGAAAGTCAGTGAAGAACTCAGAATTTTAAGGAATTTTGGGGATTTTCACCCAAAAGGGAAAGGGCAGGGCAACCTATTTACGCGCCCGACCTTGCTTCGCGAAAGGGTCGGATTATTCCGGAGCCTGTCTTATCTGACAAGTTTGGGGCCTTACCTGACAACCTGGAATTCTTACCTGACAACCCTGGAATTCTTATCTGACAAGCCTAATGCACCAGTCCCAGACCCTTAGTGCACCAGTTGCCACAGAAATTAAGGAATTTAGTTAACTAAGGGTTGCTTCAAAAACCGGAAAACTGTTTCTTCAGGAGGGGTAAATCATGTGTGGCAATTTCCCATACGATCTGAAAGTTGACGCCAAAGTATTCATGAATGGAGATATTTCTAAAACTCCGTATTGGTTTCCAGGCTATTTCCGGATGAGCAGCCTTAAAACTATCGGAAAGCATGTTACAGGCTTCTCCAATGATCTCAATTTGCTTAATAGTGGCAAACCGTTTTTCAGAATTTGCCATAAAATCAACTTTGGAAACAGCGTCCAGATAGGTTTCTATTTCAAGGATGGCATCCAGAATATGTTGAATCCGCAAAAGATCAGCTTCCGGCCCTTTCATAGATTAGAATCTTTTCCTTGTCGATAATTGGGCGGATAAACCGGGAAAGTCCTTCACTGGTTACGAGGTCGATCTTTCTTTTCAACAACTCTTCCAATTCGTCCTGGTAAGTAAAAAACTGCATTCCGATAGGCGCGCTATGATCCAGTTCCACCAATATATCCAGATCGCTTTGTCCTTTTATTGCAGTGTCGCGGGCATAAGACCCGAATACGAATGCTTTCTTTACCGGGCGGCCGGCAAAGAAACGTTGAAGCAGAGTTGTTTCATTCGTGGATAACTGCATGTTATAAAATTAACCAATTTTTCGAATAGTTCAGGTTGAATGGAATTTCGCAAGCACTTTATCCATCTCCGCAACAATCTCCGGATTGCAGAGATTGCCTAAGCTGCCTTCGTGCGTGTGATTCAGTGCTTTACCGGTATCAAAAGAAAAACTTCCATCGGCAATCTGGCCGCCAATGGTTTTGTAGGCTTCGCGGAAAGGAATTCCCCGGTTTACGAGTTCATTCACTGCCTCCACGCTAAACAGGTATTTGTATTTTTCATCTTTCAGTATATCTTTTTTGATGCGGATATTGGAAAGCATGAGTCCAGCGAGTTGAAGGCAGGCTTTCAATTCTTCAATGGCAGGGAAAAGGATTTCTTTTGTAAGCTGCATATCCCGGTGATAACCGGAAGGAAGATTTCCCAGGAGCAGGCTGAGTTCGTTGGGAATGGACTGGATCCGGTTGCCCTTTGCGCGGATCAACTCAAAAACATCCGGATTTTTTTTATGCGGCATGATGCTGCTGCCTGTGGTCAGTTCATCCGGGAAAGAAATGAATGCGAAATTCTGGTTCATGTATAAGCAGCAATCCATGGCCAGGCGTGAAAGCGTTGCAGCGATGGAAGCCATGCCAAATGCCATCAGTTTTTCTGTTTTCCCCCGGCTCATCTGGGCGTATACTACATTATAATGCAGGGAAGAAAAATGGAGCAGTTCCGTGGTCATCTTCCGGTTTAAAGGGAAGGATGATCCATAACCAGCACCGCTTCCCAATGGATTCTTATTAGCCACCTGGTAGGCTGCTGCCAGCATTTCCAGGTCATCGGTCAGACTTTCGGCATAGGCGCCAAACCATAATCCGAAGGAAGATGGCATCGCAATCTGCAGATGGGTGTATCCGGGCAGCAGGTCCTGCTGATAACGGTTGCTCTGGGAAATCAGCAGGTCGAATAATTCCTTGACTGCGGATTTAATGTGCTGAATCTCGGCCCGGAGAAAAAGTTTGATATCGACTGCCACCTGATCGTTCCGGCTTCGGCCGCTGTGAATTTTCTTCCCGGCTTCGCCAATCGATTGGGTGAGATTGAATTCTACCTGGGAATGAACATCCTCCACCCCCGATTCAATCTGAAAACGCCCTTCCCGGATATCTTCCAGCATGATCTGCAGCGCCTGCTGAATGGACCGGTTCTCCTCCTTCGTCAGCATGCCAATATGCTCCAGCATGGTCGCATGTGCCATTGACCCTTCCACATCGTATGGCGCCAAAACCAGATCAAACTCAGGGTCGCGGCCGACCGTGAATTTTTCAATGAGTTCATTGACTTTTGCGTTGTCTTTTTGCCAAAGCTTCATTGGTGAGGTTTTTAGCTTAATAAATTTTGGGTTGACGGTTGACGGTTGACGGTTGACGGTATTCAGGCGTGAATTCAAACCCAAAGTCCGTCAACTGTCAACCGTTAACCGTCAACCTCTCAAATGAATTCATCCAACAACTGCACATACACTTCAATTCCTTCCTTAATTTCATCAATATAAATATATTCATCCGCTGTATGGCTGCGGGCGGAATCGCCGGGGCCCATCTTTAAAGCGGGGAAGGGCATCAGGGCTTTGTCTGAAGTGGTGGGCGAACCGTAATAGCCCCTGCCAAGCGCCATCCCGGCTTTTACCAGGGGATGATCCAGCGGAATGGAGGTGGATTTCATTCTCGTGGTGCGGGGCTTGAAATGGCTTTGCATGTTCAGCTTCAGAGCGTCCAGGATCTCTTCAAAGCTGTACAACTCGTTCACTCTTACATCAATCACGAATTTGCACTGGGCCGGCACCACATTGTGTTGTTTGTTCTCGGTATCTATAACGGTCACGCTCATGCGCGTTTCCCCCAGCAGTTCGCTTTTCTTTTCGAACCGGTAGTTGCGGATCCAGTTGATATCGTCAATCGCTTTATAGAGGGCGTTCTCTCCTTCATTGCGGGCTGCATGACCGGGTCTGCCGGCTGCCGTGCAGTCAATGACCATCAATCCCCTTTCGGCAACGGCCATCTCCAGTTTGGTGGGTTCACCCACGATTCCAAAATCGATCTGGCCCAGATAGGGCAATACCAGTTCGATCCCGTTCACGCCACTGATCTCTTCTTCCGCGCTGGCGGCGAACACCACATTGTGTTTCAGGTCTTCGCTGTGATAATAGTGAAGAAAGACCGCGATAAGACTCACCAGGCATCCGCCCGCGTCGTTGCTGCCCAGGCCGAACAATTTCCCGTCTTTCACTGTGGGCGTGAAGGGGTCCATGCTGTAGTGCTTATTGGGCTTTACGGTATCGTGATGGGAATTTAAAAGAATGCTCTGCCGGGAGGTCTGGTAGTTTTTATTCCTTGCGTATATATTATTTCCCACGCGGGAATGAGGCACACCGTGCTTGTCAAAAAATGCACTGATGATATCTGCCGTATCGTTTTCTTCTTTTGAAAAAGAAGGCGTGGCAATCAATTCCTTTAACAGACTGATCGCTTCTGATTGTAAATTTTCAATGGTTAGTTTACTCATGACAAATGGTTGTTCCTGACTTTCCGTTCAATAGGTTTGCGAGGTCTTCTCCTTTTCCGATGATGACTTTTTTCACTCCCTGACTGATAGCTGCGAAGGCATTGTCCAGTTTGGGAATCATGCCGGCGAAGATTTTCTCAGTTGCTTTTAATTCCTGGTAGTAAGAAGGGTTTATGGAATGAATCACGGTTCTATCATCATTCACATCCAGTAAAACACCGGCTTTTTCAAAACTGTAAATCAGTTGTACCTGGAAAGATTTGCTCATGGCTTTGGCAATTTCCTGTGCAATGCTGTCGGCATTGGTATTCAGTAGCTGATTTTTGCCATCGTGCGTGATAGGTGCTGTTACAAGAGCGAGCCCCTGATGCAGGAGACTGCCAATCCATTCAGTATTTACGGAATCGATGTCGCCTGCAAAACCGTAATCGGTGCTGGTATCATTTCCCGTCAGTCCTGTATTCTCCGCGGTTTCGGAATGACTGCTCCGGTTTAATGCAAATCCGGCACTGGTTTCGTTAGCGGGAATGCCCGTTGCTGAAGATCCCCTGAGCCGTTTGTGCGCCAGGATGCTGTTTCCATCAGCGCCGCAGATGCCTATAGTATTGCAGTGTAACGACTGCAAACAGGCGACGATATTTTTATTAATGTATCCGGCATAAACCATGGTAACGATCTTCAGGGTTTCTGCATCCGTCACGCGGCGCCCGTCAACCAGTTGTTGCGGAATACCCATTTTCTCCGCCATGCGCGTAGCCAGTTTCCCTCCCCCGTGTACCAGGATTTTCTTTCCGGGAATGTCGGCAAATTTTTTCAGGAAGCTTTTCAGCACGGATTCATCATCGATGATATTCCCGCCAATCTTTATTACGTACAGTCCTTCCATACGCTAAAATTGGGATTGAAGAATGTCACTTAATACGGCCTGAGCCGCCCATACCCGGTTTCCGGCCTGGCGCGTAACAATGCTGTGCGGTCCGTCCAGTACTTCGTCGCTCAGTTCCACATTTCTGCGAACAGGAAGGCAATGCATGACTTTTGCCTGATGCGTTGTTTTCAATTTATCATTGGTCAGCATCCATTCCGGATCATTGGTATATATTTTACCGTAATCGTTATAGGTACTCCAATTTTTCACATACACAAAATCCGCGTCTTTTAATGCTTCGTCCTGATCATGGGTAATGGTTGCACCGCTTGTAAATGATGGATCCAGTTCGTAATCCTCGGGATGGGTGATCACAAAGTCAGATTTGCCCCAGGCGTTCACCCATTGCGAAAAGCTGTTGGCCACACATTGCGGCAGCGGTTTTACATGGGGCGCCCAGGTAAGCACAATTTTGGGCTTTTTGATTGGTGGTGCGGATTGCAGGGATTCGGTTATGGTGATGATGTCCGTTAAACTCTGCAGCGGATGCAGGGTGGCACTCTCCAGGCTGACCACGGGAATGCCGGAATATTTTACAAACTGCCGGATGAATAATTCACTGTAGTCATCTTCCCGGTTTTTCAGGGAAGGAAAAGTGCGGATGCAGAGAATGTCAAAATATTTTCCCAGCACAGGCGCCGCATCTTTTACGTGCTCCACGGTACTGCCGCTCATGATGGCTTCTTCTTCAAATTCCAGGGCCCAGCCTTCCTTGTCGATATTAAAGATGATGGGTTCCAGTCCGAGCTGACGGGCAGCAACCTGCGTGCTGAGCCTTGTGCGGAGACTCGGATTCAGAAACAGCAAGCCGATCCTTTTTCCTTCTCCCAGCGTCTTATCTGCAAAAGGATTTTTTTTGTAGTACAGGGCTTTGCTGATCAGCTTGTCCAGGTCAACAACATCGGTGAAGGAAATAAAATTTTTCATGCCTGACTTACCAGATTTGGAGAGGTTGTTAAATGGCTGATCTCGTCCGCTAATGATTCCAGAAATTCCCCGGCTTCTTTTTTTCTCAGCGCAAGGGAAGGCAATAAACGGATTGTATTCGGTTTGGCTTCCCCGGTAAATACCTGCTGGCTGAATAAAAGGTTTTTACGCAGGTCTTTTAACTGGCCCTCTACATCAAAGCCGATCATCAAACCTTTACCGCGAACGTTTTGAAGGCCTTCTGTTTTTTGTAACTCCTTCAGGAGGTAATCGCCGGTGGCGACTGCATTCTCCATCAGGTTTTCCGATTCAATCACTTCGAGCACCGCCAGTGCCGCAGCACAGGCCAGGTGGTTGCCGCCGAATGTAGTGCCCAGCATACCGTATTTGGGCTTGAATTGCGGAGCAATCAGAATGCCGGCAACCGGAAACCCGTTGCCCATTCCCTTGGCCATGCTGTAAATATCGGCATCAACGCCCGCATAGTCATGTGAGAAGAACTTCCCTGTTCTGCCGTAACCGCATTGCACGCTGTCGGCAATAAAAACAGCGTTATGTTCCGTGCAGAGTGAACGGATCTTTTGCAGAAATGAAATATTGGCGATATTAATTCCACCAACTCCCTGGATCCCTTCAATAATAACAGCCGCCGTTTCCGGTCCATGCTGGTTAAAATAATTTTCCAGTGCTTTTTCATCGTTGAAAGGAAGAAATACCACGTTGTCCGTTTGATTCACCGGCGCCTGAATAGCAGGATTATCTGTAGCGGCTACCGCAAGAGAGGTTCTTCCGTGAAAAGATTTTTTAAACGCAACAATCTTTTTTCTTCCATTGTGGAAGGAAGCCAGTTTGAGTGCATTCTCATTGGCTTCTGCACCCGAATTGCATAGGAACAACTGATAATCTTCCTTCCCGGAAACCTTTCCCAGTTTTGCTGCCAGCTCTTTCTGCAATGGAATATTCACCGAATTGGAATAAAAACCAACCTGGCTCAGCTGCTGCGTAATACGCGATACGTAGTGCGGATGGGTATGCCCGATGGAAATCACTGCATGGCCGCCATACATATCCAGGTATTGCTGCCCCACATCGTCCCAGAGATAGGATCCCTTTGCCCGGGTGATGGTGATGGGGTTGATGGGGTAGACGTCGAATAGGTTCATTTTGGTTTATTTATTAGATAGATGATGTTTTGGTTGACGGTTGACAGTTGACGGTTGACGGACTTCTGGTGGTACGACCTGACAATATTTTAGTTTTTCTGATCCGCATAAAGTCCGTCAACCGTCAACTGTCAACCGTCAACGATTCATTCAGTGTATTAAAAATCTCAAAAATAACTCGCTTTCATCCTCAGCCCCGCACATTCCTCAATCCCAAACATTAGGTTCATGTTCTGCACCGCCTGGCCGGACGCGCCCTTGGTCAGATTGTCGAGCGCGGAATGGACCACCAGCTGATCTTCCAGCTTTTCCAGCTGGATGATGCATTTATTGGTATTTACCACCTGCTTGAGAAAGATGGGCTGATCGCTGACAAGGGTAAACGGATGATCTGCATAGAAATCCTTATAAAGGCTGATGAGCTCATCGAGGCTGCGGTCGCTTTTCATCTGCGAGCTGACAAAAATGCCCCGGGCAAAATCCCCGCGCCAGGGTACAAAATGCAGAGCGGGTTTTGCGTTTGAAAATCCGGGCTGAAGCTGATCTAATGTTTGATTCACTTCGGCCAGGTGCTGATGCGTTAAAGTTTTATAGGCCTGAATATTATTTACCCGCCAGGAGAAATGAGCCGTGGAGGACAAGCCCTGTCCTGCCCCGGTTGAACCGGTAATGCCGGTGGTAAAAGTTTCCCCGAGCCAGCCCTTTTTTGCCAGCGGCATCAAACCCAGTTCGATAGCCGATGCAAAGCAGCCCGGATTGGCAATATTCTTTGCCTGCCTGATCTTCTCGCGGTTCAATTCCGGCAACCCGTACACAAACGGAAATTCATTTCCCGGGAAAAGATTATTGGCATTTATGCGGAAATCCTGCGACAGGTCAATGATGCGGGTTTTTTTATCCAACTGGTTTTCCGAGAGAAATTTCCTGGCAGCGCCGTGGCCGACGCAGAGATACAATACGTCTACGTCGGACTGTAACTTATCTGTAAAGCGGAGTCCGGTATCTCCTGCAAGATCCTGGTGCACTTCGGCGATTTCCTTTCCCGCATTACTCCTGCTTTGAACGAATACAATCTCGGCCTGCGGATGGCTGACCAGTATCCTGATCAATTCTCCGCCCGTGTACCCGGCTCCCCCGCTAATGCCTATTCTGATTTTTTTCATCTGCTTACTTTTATTTTCCCCTGACCGGACGGATTGCATCCGATCAGCATTTCATTTTTTTTATTTCCGCCAACCGGATGGAATGCGGCTAATCCGTCTTTACTTTCCAGTGGATGAAACAAATGATGAATAGATTTTCCATTTGATCTGTGAAAACCTGATCCGGAAAAGTTTCAATTCCCCTGCTGGCTGCCTTCGTTGATCTTATGATAAATCGACGACTGGTTGCCAAAAATTTTCGCGAATCCTTTCACATCTTCACCTGTCCACCCGCTGTTCATTTCACCATAAGATCCGAAGCGGCTGCTCATCAGGTCGTGCGGACTCTCCACGCCGGTGACGGTAAAGCGGTAAGGATCCAGCGTTACAAATACCTTTCCGGAAACCGTGGTCTGCGTATCCTCCAGGAATTTTTCGATGTTCCGCATTGTCGGATCCAGCATCTGTCCTTCGTGCAGCCAGTTACCATACCAGGTGCTCAGCTGATCCTTCCAGTACAACTGCCATTTGGTGAGCACATGTTTTTCCAGCAGGTGGTGGGCCTTGATGATGATCAGCGGTGCAGCTGCTTCAAATCCCACACGGCCCTTGATGCCGATGATGGTATCGCCCACATGAATGTCCCGGCCGATGCCAAAAGGTTGTGCCAGCGCCTGCAAGAACTGTATGGCTTTAACCGGGTGGTCAAACTTCTTATCATTCACGGAAAGGAGTTCTCCTTTTTCAAATTGCAGACTGATCTTTTCCGGTTTACTGGAAGTCACCGGCGTGGGCCACGCATTTTCCGGAAGATATTCTTTGGAATTAAGGGTTTCCTTACCGCCAACCGAGGTTCCCCAAAGTCCTTTATTGATACTGTACTGTGCTTTTTCAAAATTCATTTCCACCCCATGTTCTTTCAGGAAGCCGATTTCCTGCTCCCGGCTGAGTTTCAGGTCCCGGATGGGTGTGAGGATCTCCGCTTCCGGCACGATACTCTGAAAAACCATGTCGAACCGCACCTGGTCGTTGCCCGCGCCGGTACTGCCATGCGCCACATAGGCGGCGCCGGTTTCCTGAACATATTTTGCCACGGCGATAGCCTGCACCATTCTTTCCGCGCTCACGCTTAAGGGATAAGTGGCATTCTTCAATACGTTGCCGAAAATCAGGTAGCGGATGCAGTTCTGATAATAGTCTTCCGTAACATCTACCGATTTAAAAGAAGCAACGCCGAGTTTTTTTGCCCTTTCTTCAATGGCTCTGATCTCCTCCTTACTGAATCCGCCGGTATTTACCGTGAGGGCATGCACTTCCAGTCCTTTTATTTTGTTCAGATAAATAGCGCAATACGTAGTATCGAGTCCGCCACTGTAAGCCAGTACTACTTTCTTATTTTCCTTATTCATTGATCCCGGTCGTTTTTAAGCAATATTTATTTTATCAGTTTTTGTTTTTTCCATCTGCCGGGGAAAAGACCCAGTTCGGTCAGCAGCATTTCAACCCTTTCCTTCCGGATAAAATGCTTCAGCAGGCCCCATTGTTTGATCTTCATGAAGCGTTCATACAACTTGCTCTTCCGGATAAAGTCCCGGGAAGTGTCTTCCGGCTTGGCGTGTTCCTTGGGATCATACAGCATGGCGGTGCACATGCAGTTCTTGCGATCCTTGCTCATGAGGATCTCGTAGTTCACGCAGCTTTTACAACCGGCCCAGAATGCTTCGTCCTGCGTCAGTTCCGAATAGGTAACGGGTTCGTAACCGAGGTCGGAATTGATCTTCATTACGGCCAGGCCGGTGGTGAGCCCGAAGATTTTTGCGTTGGGATAATATTTACGGCTGAGCTCAAAGATTTTGTTCTTGATCTTTTTTGCCAGTCCGCTTTTCCGGAAAGGCGGCGCCACAATGAGCCCGGAATTGGCTACATATTCACCATGACTCCAGGTTTCGATATAACAAAACCCGGCCCAGATATCATCGGCGGTAAATGCGATCACGGCCTTGCCTTCCCGCATTTTCGCTTTGATATAGTCAGGGCTTCTTTTGGCGATCCCTGTGCCGCGGGCCTTTGCCGAAGATTCCATTTCATCGCAGATGATCTGGGCAAAATCCTGGTGGGAGGCGTTTGCGACAAGTATTTTGAACTTTTGTTCCTGTTCCATTGATTGATTACATGAGATAAGAAATGCCAATGACGCTGTCATTGATGATCCTGCCCGACTGGGTACGGGGCATAGGTCCTGACGGACTTCTATGGATGGAGTATATCAACGTCGTACCCAAAAGGGAATGGGACGAACAGAAAAAATAACGCATACAGGCGCTACAAAAAACCCACGCTTATTGAAGGCGTGCAATACCAATCCGGTAAGAATCGATATGGGTGAGTTTTTTTTCATTTAAGAGAAAATGGGATGACTGATTTTTTTAACCATACAAAGAAACAGCTTTTTTGGAATGCAGGGTCAATATTTTTGGTTAAAAAAAGGAAAAGGGTGGAAATTTAAAGCGTAAAGTAGGGAAATCTAAGCCTTAAAAAGCGGGCTTCGCCCGCCGTAGCTTCAGCGAAGGCGGGTCAGGGGCGTTCTGGCACAGAAACAGAATGCAGGGCGGCAGCCATTTCAGCCAGCAGGGAAGCGTCTTTTTCTATAGCATTCCCAACCACGAGCAGGTCGGCTCCCGCTTTGGCGTTGAGATAGACTTTCTCCGGATCTTTGATTCCGCCGCCGATCAGCAGGGGAACTTCTACAAAGGAGGAAACGAGCTGGATCATTTCTTCGGAAATGGGTCGCCGGGCGCCACTTCCCGCGTCCATATAGATCAGTTTCATACCGAGCATTTCGCCCGCCATGGCGGTGCACAGGGCAATTTCATTCTTATCCGCCGGAATGGGGCTGGCATTGCTGATATAGGAAACGGTGGTAGGCGCCCCGCCATCGATCACCATATAACCGGTAGAGATGATTTCCAGCCCGCTCTTTTTAACCATCGGCGCGGAAATCACATGCTGACCGATCAGTAATTCCGGATTTCTGCCGGAGATGAGGGAGAGATAGAGCAGGCCGTCGGCATAAGGAGAGATCTGGGAGGGAGAGCCGGGAAAAAGTATGACCGGGATATGGCAGCTCGCCTTAATCTGCTGTACCACTTCGTCGAGGTGCTGGGAGATGACCAGGCTGCCGCCCACAAAGAGGTAATCCACCCGCGCCGCAACGGAAAGCTCAATGATCTTGGCTGTTTTTACCGGATCCACCTTATCGGGATCGATCAATACTGCGAAAGACTTTCGCCGGCTTCGTTTTTTAACCAGTAAAGAGGCATAGATCGCGTCCTTCATGTGGTGGGTTGCTTCTACAAATGTGCGAAAACTTTCCCGGTTTTGAAAACCGGAGGGAATGCCGGGAACAGGTAACTGATTATTCCGATTCAGCCAAAAAATCTTTTAACAATTACCGGTCCGGGATGTGCATAAATCAATCTGGTTAATGCCCGCTTGCAATACGTGAATTATCAACCATTCTTTTCCACAGGTGTTAACAATTCAGGGGAGGAAATTTGAAAATCAAAAAATACTTTCGTTACCACTTAACAATTTGGTAATAATCGGCAGGCAGGTTTAAAACAATCGATCTTTTTTCCAATAAATAATTTTTAGTCTCATGGTTACGCATACATCATCTGCGAACGGCCTGACTTTCGGCCGGCGCTTCACCCGCGACGATATCAATGTATTTGACCAGTTCGAATATGATTACCGGAGTTCGGTGATCCGCAATCCTACCGGAGAGATCGTGTTTGAGATGACAAATGTGGAAGTTCCGAAGGCCTGGAGCCAGATAGCAACGGACATTCTTGCCCAAAAATACTTCCGCAAAGCCGGCGTGCCTCAGGCCGACGGGAAACTGGGCAGGGAGACTTCCGTAAAACAGGTTGCCCACCGAATGGCCAATTGCTGGAAGGTATGGGGCATCCGGTACGGCTATTTTGCCAGCGATACCGATGCGCAGATTTTTTACGAAGAGCTGGTTTATTCCATCCTTAACCAGGCCTGCGTACCCAATAGTCCCCAATGGTTCAATACCGGTTTGTACGAAAGTTACGGGATCAGCGGCAAGCCCCAGGGACATTACTATGTGGATCAGTTGGACGGGCAGCTCAAGAAATCCACTTCTGCCTACGAACGCCCCCAGCCCCATGCCTGCTTTATCCTGAGTGTGGAGGACGACCTGGTAAACGATGGCGGCATCATGGACCTCTGGGTTCGCGAAGCCCGCATTTTCAAATACGGATCCGGTGTGGGTACCAATTTCTCCCATATCCGGGGAGAAGGAGAAAAGCTCAGCGGCGGCGGCACTTCCAGCGGGCTGATGAGTTTTCTGAAGATCGGCGACCGGGCAGCCGGCGCCATCAAATCCGGCGGCACTACCCGCCGCGCGGCAAAGATGGTCTGCCTCGACCTCGATCATCCGGAAATCATGGATTTCATCAACTGGAAGATGGAGGAAGAGAAGAAAGTGGGTGCCCTGATCGCTGCGGGCTACCCGAGCGATTATGAAGGAGAGGCCTATAAAACCGTCAGCGGTCAAAACTCGAATAATTCCGTCCGCATACCCAATGCATTTTTTGAAAAGCTCGAAAATGATGAGGACTGGGAACTGAAAGCAAGAAGCGACGGACGGATAATGAAAAAGATTCCTGCAAAGGAGGTTTGGAACCAGATTAATTACGCAGCATGGCGTTGTGCTGACCCGGGTACCCAATACGACAGCACCATTAACGAGTGGCATACCTGCCCCGCCGGTGGCCCCATCCGGGCCTCCAACCCCTGTTCCGAATACATGTTCCTGGATAACACGGCATGTAATCTGGCCTCCGTGAACCTGCGCAGGTTCTATGATGAAACCAGCAACAACATCGATGTGGACGGGTTTGAATACACTTGCCGTTTGTGGACGGCGGTACTCGAAATTTCCGTTCTGATGGCGCAGTTTCCGTCTAAGGAAGTAGCACAGTTGTCTTATGACTACCGCACCCTCGGACTTGGATTTGCGAATCTCGGTTCCATGCTGATGGTGATGGGTATTCCTTACGACAGCGAGGAAGCGCGGGGAATTGCCGGCGCAATCAGCGCCATCATGACCGGTACCGCGTATAAAACTTCCGCGGAAATTGCCGGCGTACTCGGCGCGTTTCCGAAATTCGAAGAGAACCGCGAAGCGATGCTCAAAGTGATGCGCAATCACCGCCTGGCTGCTTATGATGCGGATGAATATGAAAAACTGCAGATCAAACCGCAGGGAATTAAAGCAAAGTACTGCCCGGATTATCTGCTTACCGCCGCTACCCGGGCCTGGGATGATGCCGTTCAGCTCGGAGAAAAATATGGATACCGGAATGCGCAGGCAACCGTAATTGCGCCCACCGGAACCATCGGTCTCGTCATGGATTGCGACACCACCGGAGTTGAGCCCGATTTTGCGCTCGTGAAATTTAAAAAATTGTCCGGCGGTGGTTATTTCAAGATCATCAATCAGTCCGTGCCGGCTGCCCTGAAAAATCTCGGTTACGGAGAAAGGGAAATAGATTCGATTATCAAGTATGCCGTGGGTTCCGGAACTTTTGCAGGTGCTCCCCATATCAATCACCAGACGCTCAGTGAAAAAGGTTTTTTCGCCGAAGAAATTAAAAAACTGGACTCAGCTGTTTCTTCCGCCTTTGAGATCGGCTTTGTTTTTAACGTTTATAATCTGGGAGAAGAATGTCTGCAGCGACTCGGATTTCAGCCTGAGCAATATTATAATTTTGAATGGAACCTGCTGGAAGCGCTGGGTTTCAGCGATGAACAAATTGCGGAAGCCAACGATTATGTTTGCGGCACCATGACCGTCGAAGGCGCGCCATTCCTGAGGGCGGAACATCTCCCGGTTTTTGACTGTGCCAACAAATGCGGAAAGATCGGGGAAAGGTTTATCCATGCGCACGGACATATCCGCATGATGAGCGCTGTTCAGCCTTTTATCAGCGGCGCCATTTCCAAAACGATCAATCTTCCCAATGAAGCCAGCATTGAAGAAATTGCCGATGCTTATCTGCTGAGCTGGAAGCTCGGGCTCAAGGCCTGTGCGCTTTACCGCGACGGATCGAAACTTTCCCAGCCCCTCAGCAACAAATCGGATAAAAAGAAGAAATCAGAAAATACGGAAGAAGTCAAACCTGCTATTTCCAATGAGCCGCTGGCAGGTGTGGAACCAAATATCGTGGACATGAGCCGGCTGACCGTGCGGGAACTGCTGGAAGAAGTGCAGAAAAGGGTTCAGTCATCGCCGGATACCAAACTGAAAAGAGAACTGGCCACCATCGTGGAACGCAGAACGCTGCCGGCAAAACGGCGGGGCTTCACCCAGAAGGCAAAGATCAACGGACAGGCTATTTTCCTGCGTACCGGTGAATACGCCGATGGTACGGTGGGAGAGATCTTCATCGATATGGCCAAGGAAGGCGCTACCATGCGCAGCATGCTGAATTGCTTTGCGATCGCCATTTCCATCGGACTGCAATACGGGGTACCGATGGAAGAGTTCGTGGAAAAATTTGTGTTCACCCGCTTTGAACCCTCCGGCATGGTGGATCATCCGAACATCAAGAGCGCCACTTCCATTGTCGATTTTATTTTCCGTTCACTGGCTTATGAATACCTGGGACGGGCAGACCTCGTGCATGTGCTGGATAAGCCGGAAGTGATGAATACCGGAAATGCGGACTGGGATCATCCCGTTGCCGGCGAGCAGGAAAAAAAATCACCCGAACTGAGTGAGGTCAGGATTGCGGCGAAACCAGCTACCTCGCCCGCAGGACAGCCCATTCAGAAAATAGTAAAAAATATAAAAGTGGAAACAGGTCTGGATGCGGTGAATCAGGCAGCCAAAAGCATGCAGAGCGATGCGCCGGCCTGTAATACCTGCGGGCATATCACTATTCGCAGCGGTACCTGCTATAAATGTCTCAACTGCGGCAACAGCATGGGTTGCAGTTAACCCTTAAAAGATACTTTGGACGGTTTTTACTTAACCACAGGTCCCTGCATGTTTATGCGGGGATCTTTATTTAATGGACAATGGACAATTGACAATTGACAATGGCCGCTCCTTCATTGTCAATTGTCAATTGTCCATTGTCCATTCCCTGTATTCCAGAATTGGGACGAAATATTTAGCATTCTGGCAGGGAAATTGATATTTATACAGCAATTTTCACGACCCTGTTACCGTTAATTGTTAACCTCTAAACGAAAACCATGAAAAAGATCCTGGCCCTGGCATTGCTCCTTACTTTATTGTATTCCTGCAGCCGTTCCGTAACTCCTTATCAGGCCGCAACGCATCATTACAGCCGTTGCCGGGATATGCGGTAAATTTTTCTCGTATCATTTATTGATCATCAATCATTAAGCTTCTTTTGTACATTGCGGGCCATAATTTCAGTTATGGAGAAGTGCTGTTTAGCGTATCCCCAGGCTGTTAACCCGGTAATCGCATGATCATTCATTTTGAATACGATAGAAAGCAGGTGCTTCAGGCATTGCGGTATCATTTTATTTCCAGACCCGAAATCAAGATCTTCCTGATCGTTCTGAATGTATTCACGATTCTAAGCGCCATCTTTTTTTATATGAAGAAGATTCAGCCGCTCTCTTTTCTGATCTTTTCCTTGTTGTGGTTTGTGCTGCTGATTACCATCTGGAGATTATTGCCCCTGAGCGTTTATAAACGATCCCAGACATTCCGGGATCAGTTCAGCATGGACCTGAATGAGGAGGATGTGGTTTTGCAAACCGAACGCGGCTCACATACCTGGCAATGGAAAGAATTCAGTTCCTTTCTGGAGAGCCCGTATTTTTTCCATCTCTATTTCAGCAGCCGCTCTTTTTTTCTGATTCCAAAAGATGCGTTTGAAGATCTGAACGTGTTACAGCAGGCCAGGGCGCTGTTGAAAGAAAAATTAAAGAAATAAAGAGAAGTTTCCGGTGGAAAGCAATGCAGCGGCCCGGGAAGATTATTCAGCCGACGCGAAATCCTCCGTACAGGAAAATAATATTAAGAAATTATCCGAAAAGCCCTTTGATTTTCGTACTTTTTAGGCAGAATCTCCGGCACCAGACAGGGCTGCCGGCAGAAGCGGGGCTGCGCATATGAAAAAAATTCTTACAAAAAAAGGCATTGCCCTGTTGTTGCTGATTGCAATAGCGGGAATATTTATCTATTTTATCAGACCACATGATGCGGTGGATTTTAATTCGGAGGTAAAACCCATACTGAATAAAAAATGTATTACCTGTCATGGCGGGGTCCGGCAAAAAGCAAATTACAGCCTCCTGTTCCGCACCGATGCACTGCTGCCTGCCAAGTCCGGCAAACATCCCATCGTTCCGGGCGATCCCGATCACAGCGAAATGATTCGCCGCATTACTTCCAGTGATCCGGAAGAAAGGATGCCGTACCGCGGAGATCCCCTCAGCTCAAAAGAAATTGATATTCTCCGCCGCTGGATTAAACAGGGCGCAAAATGGGGAGATCACTGGGCTTATGTGGCGGTAAAAAAAGTGGACGTTCCGAAAATTGATGATCCGTCCTGGGTTAAAAATGATATCGACCGGTTCATTCTGGACAAGCTGAAGGAAAATCAGCTGGGACATTCAGCGGAAGCGGATAAACGGATCCTGCTGCGCAGGGTGAGTCTCGATGCCATCGGTTTGCCGGCGCCCCCCTCACTCGCCGCAGCTTACCTGCAGGATCCGACGGACAAGGCTTATGAAACACTTGTCGATTCCCTCCTGGCCAATAAGCATTTCGGGGAAAAGTGGACTTCCATGTGGCTGGATCTGGCGCGCTATGCGGATAGCAAGGGATATGAAAAGGATGAGCACAGGGATATCTGGAAATACCGCGACTGGCTGATTCATGCATTCAATGCCGACAAACCCTATGATCAGTTTCTGACCGAACAGCTTGCGGGAGATTTATTGCCTGATCCGTCTGAGCAACAGTTTATCGCTACTGCCTTCCAGCGGAACACCATGACAAACGACGAGGGCGGAACAGATAATGAAGAATTCAGAACCGCGGCGGTCCTTGACCGCGTCAATACCACCTGGCAGGCATTGATGGGAACCACTTTTTCCTGTGTTCAATGTCATAGTCATCCCTACGATCCGTTCCGGCACGACGAATATTATAAATTCATGGCTTTCTTTAACAATACCCGGGATGAGGACAGTTTTGGCGATTATCCGGTGTACCGGGAATACAATGATTCCGCCGCCGCAAAAATGAAAGAGCTGACGGACTGGCTGCAGCGCAATGCAGGAGAACAAAGGGCAAAAGAGATCAAAGAATTTTTACTCACCTGGGAGCCTTCGATCAATTCGCTGAACGCAGATAAACTGGTGAACAGCGCAATTGCCGATACCAAATGGCTCGCATTCCGCAACCAGGCAAGCGCGCACCTGGCGCATGTGGATCTGGATCAGAAGGATCAGCTCATCTTCCGCTACAGCGGATATGTGCCGCACGGAAAATGTACGGTTCATCTCGACCGGCCTGATGGTCCGGTGGCATTTAGTTTTGATCTTCCGAAAAGTAGGAATGACTGGGCCATGACAAGTGTGGATTTTCCTGTGCTGAAAGGAACGCACGATTTGTATTTTACTTATTCAAGCCCGTTCTTAAAGAAACCGGAGGATACCGGCGCCATGATAGACTGGTTTTTCTTCACGCAGCAATTCCCGGGTAAAGGGAAGCCGGGATATGAATCCATGAAAAAAAGATTTTGGCAATTGGCTACCCTGAAAACAGAAACCACTCCGGTGATGATGGAAAATCCGCAGGATCTGCACCGGAATACTTTTGTTTTTGAAAGAGGTAACTGGCTCGTCAAAGGAAAGCAGGTGCAGGCCGATGTTCCCCATTCCCTGAATCCCTTTCCGCGCAATGCGCCGAAAAATCGTCTGGGCCTGGCGGAATGGATTGTTTCCAAAGAAAACCCGCTCACTTCCCGAACGATCGTCAACCGGTTATGGGAACAGGTTTTTGGAACCGGCCTGGCAGAAACCCTCGAAGATCTGGGTACCCAGGGCATTCCGCCTACTCATCCGGAACTTCTCGATTATCTCAGCTGGAAATTGATGAATGAAGACGGATGGAGTTTAAAAAAACTGCTGAAAGAAATTTTTCTTTCCGCCACCTATCGCCAGGATTCGCGAATCACGAAAGAAGCTGAAGCGAAAGATCCACTCAATAAATATTATAGCCGGGGACCGAGGGTGAGACTGTCGGGCGAACAGATCCGGGACGAAACACTTTGCGTAACCGGTTTGCTGAGTGAAAAAATGTACGGGCCCAGTGTATTCCCTTACCAACCCAAGGGGATCTGGTTAACGCCTTACGGATCTACAGTCTGGAAAAAAAGCAACGGAGAGGATCAGTACCGTCGTGCTGTGTATACGTATTGGAAGCGTACGAGCCCCTATCCCAGCATGGAAAGCTTCGACGGACCGGACCGGGAGGTTTGCACGGCCCGGAGGATCCGCACCAATACGCCCTTACAGGCGCTCGTGACCTTAAACGATTCGGCATTCCTGGAGGCAGCGAGACATTTTGCGGATGTGCTGCAAAAAGAAAATCCGGGGAGCGCGGAGAAACAGATACGCGCGGGATTTGAAAAAGCCGTCGGCCACGATATCGATGAAAACAGTTTTGAAGCATTGGAGAATCTTTACCGGAAAGCTTTATTGAAATACCAGCAGAAACCGGAAGAGGCAAAGGAGATGGGAGGAGATACAGCGGCATTACATCAGCCGGAACGATCCGCACTGATCGTGGTGACGAATGCAATTTTGAATCTGGATGAGTATGTTACAAAAAATTAACCGGCCATGAAAGATCATTACAAAATATTCAAGGAAGCGGAGGAAACTACGCTGCGGTATCAGACGCGCAGACATTTTTTGCGGGAAGCATCATTTGGTTTCGGCGGCCTGGCGCTGGCTTACCTGGCAGGAGGTTGTAAAAACCTGACGGCTTCTTCCGGAATAAAAGATTTGTACGATCCGGTAAATCCGCTGGCGGCGAGAATGCCGATGTTTCCGGGAAAAGCGAAATCGGTTATTTATCTCCACATGGCCGGTGCGCCATCGCAACTCGAATTATTCGATTACAAACCCGAGCTGATGAAGATGGACGGACAGGATTGCCCGAAGTCATTGCTCGAAGGAAAACGATTTGCATTTATCCGGGGCGTTCCGAAAATGATGGGTCCGCAGGCGGCGTTCAAACAAAGAGGAGAAAGCGGCGCCTGGATCAGTGATCATTTACCCCACCTGGCCAGTGTTGCCGATGAACTGAGTTTTTTGAAATCCGTCAGCACCGATCAGTTCAATCACGCACCGGCGCAATTGCTGGTGCACACCGGCGGACCGCGCCTGGGAAGGCCCAGCTTAGGATCCTGGGTTACTTACGGGCTGGGAACAGAAAATCAGAATCTTCCCGGATTTGTGGTGCTCACTTCCGGAGGCAAAAATCCGGATGCCGGAAAAAGTGTATGGGGCAGTGGATTCCTGCCCAGTGTTTACCAGGGTGTGCAGTGCAGAAGCGTCGGAGATCCGGTGCTGTTTCTCGATGATCCGGACGGTATGGACCGGGATCTGCGAAAAGCTTCCATTGATGCTATAAACGAAGTAAACAAACAGCAATACAAAACCTTTCAGGATCCCGAAACACTTTCGCGCATTGCACAGTATGAGATGGCGTATAAAATGCAGATCTCCGTTCCGGAAGTAATGGATATCCGCGATGAGCCGGAATATATTCACCAGATGTACGGCACGAAACCGGGGCAGGCCTGTTTTGCCAACAACGTGCTGCTGGCGCGGAAACTGGTGGAGAAAGGCGTTCGGTTTGTACAACTGTTCGACTGGGGCTGGGACGACCATGGAAGCGATAAGGAACTTTCCATTGATTATGGATTGATCAATAAATGCCGGCAGGTAGATAAGCCCATCACCGCACTGATACTCGATCTGAAGCAAAGGGGATTACTGGATGATGTGCTGATTGTTTGGGGCGGAGAATTTGGAAGAACGCCCATGCAGGAGAACCGGGACGGAAAGAAAATGCCATACAAAGGAAGGGATCATCATACGGAAGCCTTTACGATCTGGATGGCCGGTGGGGGCATCAAAAAAGGAGCAAGCTATGGAGAAACGGATGAGATCGGGTACAGCTCCATTAGCGGTAAAACAACCGCCTTCGATATACAGGCGACCATTCTGAATCAGCTGGGTTTCGATCATGAAAAATTTACGTACGACTTTCAGGGCAGGCCTTACCGGCTTACAGATGTCAGCGGACGGGTGATTACAGAAATTATTTCCTAAAATATATCCATTGAACCGGAGATCTTTTTTAGAACGAAGTGGCGCCGCGGGCGCCGGAACCTTATTATCTTCCTGGCAGAAAACAAAATCAACGAATACTATGAAGCTTCCGGCGGATGCGAAATTAATTATACTGGCCACAAACTGGGGATATACGGGAACCCTGGATCAATATTGTGAAGCCGCGAAAAAAGAAGGATATGACGGTATCGAAATCTGGTGGCCTGTAACTTCCGCCGCGCAGGAAGAATTATTTTCCGCACTGAAAAAGCATCGGCTGGAAGTAGGTTTTCTTTGCGGCGGTTCGCAGAAAGACTTTGCAGAACACCTGGACACTTTCACTACGAACCTGGAAGCTGCCGTAACCAATTCATTTCAGAAACCGGTTTATATTAATTGTCATTCCGGCCGGGATTTTTTTTCCATGGAAGAAGGATTCCGGTTTATTGATGCCACCACCAAAGCGCATCAGCAAAGCGGGATCCCGGTTTATCATGAAACACATCGCAGCCGGCTGATGTATACGGCGCCGGTAGCAAAGCAATATTTATTGAAACGCCCGGACCTGATGCTGAATGCAGACCTGTCGCACTGGTGCAATGTTCATGAAACAATGCTGGAAGACCAGGAAGAAACGCTGAAACTGGTTTTAGGGAGATGCGGGCATATTCATGCCCGGATCGGTCATCCGGAAGGTCCGCAGGTAAATGATCCGCGCGCGCCCGAATGGGAAAAAATTGTTCAGCGTCACCTGGACTGGTGGGATGAGATCATAAAAAACAAATTAAAAAGAAAAGAGAATACCATTACGATCCTTACGGAATTTGGTCCGCCGGACTATATGCCCGTTCTACCCTATACCCGGCTGCCGGTTGCCAATCAATGGGAGATCAATGTATATATGCTGAACCTGCTTCGTAAAAGATATTCAAACCCGGATCGTTTATGATGCTTGATATTCAGGAATTGATTGGTCACCTGCATCCGGTTCTGGTTCACCTCCCTGTCGGCATTTTATTGATCGGCATTTTATTTTTCTGGTTGTCCCGGAAAGAAAAATATCGCGGACTCCGTGATTCCGTTTCGATTTTGTTTTTGCTGGGCGCCATCAGCGCTGTCCTGTCCTGCATTACCGGTTATATTCTTTCTGATGCGGAAGCATACGATGAGAATCTGAAGAATTGGCATCAGTGGATGGGCATCGGTACCGCCGTTCTTTCCATTGCCGTATATTATTTTTCCAGGAAGCCTGCATGGGGCAGCTGGCTGAACGGTCTGTCGTTGCTGATGCTGGCCGGCATTTTTGTAACCGGCCATCTGGGAGGTTCGCTTACGCACGGACCGGATTATTTTTCCAAACCGCTGGCGGAATTATGGGGCGCTCCGGAAAAAGCCACGCCTGTTTTTAAAAAGCCGATTCCGGATATTGCGGAAGCTGTGGTTTATAAGGATCTCATTCATCCGGTATTTCAGGCAAGATGTGCAAGTTGCCATGGTGAAAAAAAACAAAAAGGAAAATTGAATCTCCAGGATGAAGAAGGCATTTTGAAAGGCGGAAAAACGGGTAAGGCGATTGTTCCGGGCAAACCGGATCTGGGAGAACTGATCAGGAGACTTACTCTGCCCATCGGCAGCAAGGATCACATGCCGCCCAAAAATAAAACACAGCTTACGGATGATGAACTGATATTGGTAAAATGGTGGCTGGCCGATAGTGCGGATTTTGATAAGAAAGTGCACATGATGCGTCAGACCGGAGCCATCAAACCCGTTTTATATGCGATACAAAAAGGAGTGGACACCCAGGCTGTAAAAATCAGCGATGTTCCGGAGGCGCTCGTTGATCCGGCCCCCGACGATGTGCTGAATATACTGAAGAACAGGGGAATCGTGATCCTGCCCGTGGCAAAGAACAGCAATTATCTTTCTGTGAGTTTTGTCATTGCACCGGCGGCAGACAGCAGTCTGCCTTTATTGGAGAAGATGGCAAAACAGCTGATCTGGCTTAACCTGAGCGGCTCCAAAATATCTGACAGGGGATTGCAATCGGTCGGAAAACTATCACAGTTGACCAGGATATATCTCAATGATACAAAGGTTACCGACAGCGGGCTGCATTATTTAAAATCCCTGAAACGCCTGCAATACCTGAATCTGGTGAATACAGCGATCAGCTCTAAGGGTCTCGGGCAACTGACCGGACTGAAAGCGTTAAAAAATATTTATTGCTACCAGACGAATATCCATGCCAGGGACTTCAACCAGCTGAAGCAGTCATTCCCCCTTGTAAATATCGATACGGGAGGATATGCTGTGCCGACTTTTGCAGCGGACACGACGGAGTATAAGAAATAGGTGGATAGTTGATGGTAGATGGTGGATGGACGAACGTGAGAGGTCAGGATCCCTGCGTATCAGGCTCCTCCATCCACCATCTACCATCAACCATCCACGATTCAACGTGTCTCGTACTCACCCGCATCCCCAAAATAATGCGTTCCCCATAAATCATACCGCTTAAACTGATACGGCAGGCGCTTCTTGAAATCCTCCCAGTTGCGGGCGGACTTCGGGCTCCATACCACTTCACTGAGGGCGTCTACGCGGGGGAACATCATGTATTCCACTTTGGAGGGATTGGACATGTATTCGGTCCAGATATTGGCCTGGGCACCCAGGATATAACGGCCATCATCAGCCGATAATTCGGAAGGAATAGGTTCATACTTATAAACTTTTTCCAGCGGAAGGTATCCACCGATGACCAGAGAGTCCTCGTGTTTGGTTTGGGAATAGTCGAAATAGACATAGGTGGTGGGTGTCATGATCACCGTATGTTTTTGTCTGGCTGCCTCGATGCCGCCTTTTTCCCCGCGCCAGCTCATTACTACGGCATTGGGTGCGAGACCGCCTTCGAGGATTTCATCCCATCCGATCAGGGTTTTGCCCTTGCTGTTGATATACTTCTCCATCCGCTGAATGAAATAACTCTGCAATTCGTGTTCATCTTTTAATCCGAGATCGCGCATCCGTTTCTGACAGAGGGGGCATCTTTTCCAGTGCGTTTTCGGACATTCATCCCCGCCCACATGAATATATTTTGACGGAAACAGGGGAACTACTTCGTCAATCACATCCTGCAGGAATTTGAAAACGCTGTCTTTTCCGGCGCAGAATACATCTTCGGCAACGCCCCATTTTTCATATACCAGTTTACCGGTTGCTTTTTTGCCTTCATCGGAAAGCAGGCTGTCGGGGATATTTGTTTTTTCATCCGGAAAACAGCTCAGCCAGGGATAGGCAGCGATGGCAGCACTCCCATGGCCCGGCATTTCAATTTCGGGAATGATGGTTATATAACGCTTTGCAGCATAAGCCACTACTTCTTTGATCTGGTCCTGGGTATAGAAACCGCCATACCGGGTGTTATCGTTTCCGTGCCAATGCCTTCCGATCACGGTACCGTCGCGCCAGGCGCCTACCTCCGTGAGCCGCGGATATTTTTTGATCTCGATCCGCCAGCCCTGGTCTTCGGTTAAATGCCAGTGGAATTCATTCATCTTGTGCAATGCGAGATAGTCGATGAATTTTTTTACAAAGGGAACCGGCATGAAATGACGGCCCACGTCCAGCATTAAGCCGCGGTAGGCGAAACGGGGTTTGTCGTTGATCTCCACATAGGGTATGGGAAGTTTTTGCTCACCATTGGGCATGGGCAGCAATTGAATGAGGGATTGAATGCCGTAAAAAACGCCTGTTGCATTATCACCACCGATATAAATCCCTTTCTGATTAACGGACAAATGATAAGCGCCGGGAATGGAATCGTCGATTTTTTCGAAATTCAGGATGAGGTTATTTCTGCCTTTTGGTTTTGAAATGGTTTTCAAAGTAAAACCATAGAACTCTTTCAGGTAATCGTTGAGGAATGATACCGAATTTTCCAAACCACTGCCTTCCAGCACAATGTTGGTGGAAGGGCTGAACGAAAAATCAGCCATGATCCGGGGCATTTTTACAGAAGCAGGCTGCGGAATGATATTGACCTGTGCAACAGCGGAAAATCCACACACCAAAAGACCAAAGAATAGGAATTTCATGACAATCGTTTTTAAGTAATGCAAACATATTTCATTCCGGTTAAGGGCGCATAGTTTTTGTAACTTTGTAAAATCTTTTATTAATTCATAAATTTTATCAGGATGCTTTCGCTTGTAAGTCAGACCTGGCCCTGGTGGGTTTCGGGATTAGCCATCGCGCTGATTATGACTTTGCTGATTTTTTTCGGAAAGACGTTTGGATTTTCTTCCAACCTGAGTAATATCTGTGCGATGCTGGGGGCCGGCAGACTGGCATCCTTCTTCCATTTCGATTGGAAAAAGGAACAATGGAACCTCTGGTTCCTGGTAGGTTCTGTAATCGGCGGTTTTATTTCGGTTCACTGGCTGCAGTCCGGAGAACCGATGCGGCTATCGGCTGCAACCGTGGCTGACCTGCAAAAATTACATATTCCGTTTGACGGCAAACTGGAACCATCAGCAATTTTTAACTGGCAGTTTGCGAAAACCGCACGGGGCCTGCTCATGTTTTTAGGCGGCGGATTTTTGATCGGATTCGGAACGCGGTATGCGGGAGGCTGTACTTCGGGTCATGCCATATCCGGACTTTCGAACCTGCAGGTTCCTTCTTTAATCGCTGTAATCGGATTTTTTATTGGCGGACTGATTATGACCCATCTTTTTTTCCCATTCATTTTTAATTGAATAAAAATAATAATGAAAGCAGTAAAATATATATTAGCCGGTATTGTGTTCGGAATCATCATGGTTAAATCGGAAGCGGTATCCTGGTATCGTATTCAGGAAATGTTCCGGTTTCAGTCAATTTTCATGTATGGGATCATCGGAAGTGCCGTTATTCCGGGCATCATCATCATTGCGCTGATTAAGAAATTTAAATTAAGAGATGTTTCCGGATTGCCCATTCAGTTTTTGCCCAAGGACAGGCGCTGGAAGAAATATTTATTCGGCGGCATCATATTCGGGCTGGGCTGGGCCGTTACCGGCGCCTGCCCCGGACCCATATTCGTATTGCTGGGATATGGTTATGGCGTTATGCTGCTGGTGATTGCCGGTTCCTTACTGGGCACTTTTACTTATGGAGCGCTGCGTGACCGGCTGCCGCATTAAACCTGTTATACCAGTTCAGCACAGTCGAATCCCTGCTGTTGGAGGATGGAGATGATTTGTTGGTGAGTTAAACAGGCAGAAACAATCCGGAGCACGCGGTCAATATCGGAGAGGTCCACACTGCATTGCTGGATTCCGGAATGGGTAGACAACATTCCCAAAAGTTTTCGTTTTTGGGTTTTGGTCCGGATATTGGTTTTGAATATCAGGATATGGTTCAAATCGGTTGTCATAAACAAAAAAATAAATAAACGCTCACTTATTCAGCGGTCAAAAAAAATTATTTCTTAATTCCTTTTATCGTCAGGTCAAAAGTCTGCCAGATGAGTTTCCGGGTGAGGACAAAGGGTTTTCCGGCCATATTTTTCCCCTCCTGGTGAAAACGGATCAGGTTATATAGCGGCGCAAAAGCCACCGACCAGTAAACTTCCATCGGCATTGCATTGATTTCTCCCCGCGATACCGCATTCTTCATAAATTTCCCCATGGCATTCCCAAAATTTGCTTTTACCTGCTTAAAGACCGGTTCGCTGAACGTGGAGAAACGCAGTTGCTCGAACAGCGCGCTGGTGCCCGGATTTTTCAGCATGTAATCGGAGCGGTTTTTCCATTGCAGGCGAAGCCCTTCCTCAAAATCCATTTCCGGATTGAAATCTTTTAACACGATTTGGGTCATCCGTTCTGCTTCTTCCAGGGCGATCCGGATGATCAGGTCGTCCTTATCCTTATAATAGATATACAGGGTAGCCACCGAAATATCGCAGGCCCGGGCCAGCTTATTCATGCTGAATCCCTCGAAACCGTCCCGGACCAGCAGTTCAATGGCTTTTTGCTTGACCAATTGTTCTTTTCCGCTATTTCTTGTGCGCATAAGGCTGGGGATATTCGGAATACAAAGATAAATGAATGATCATTTATTTATCAAATTTTTATTTGAATGGCAGGCATCCTGATCAAAATTTGATCGCCCTGTATTAAATAATTATATATTGTAGTCCGGATATTGTAAACAGGCGCATCGTCTAAACGGCATAGAAAATGAATACTTTATATAAGGGTTTGCTGATTTGTACTGTATCGGGAGTAATCCTTTCTTCCAAAACAACAGCGGAACAAACTTCCTGGATACGAATAAATCAGCTGGGATATAAACCGGGGGGAATAAAAGTGGCTGTGTGGTGCGGAAAGACAGAAATGCCGGTAAAAAATTTCCTCCTCATTGACTCGGCATCCGGCAGACAAAGTTTCAAAGGAGATGCCGGCCGTGACTTTGGTTCATACGGCCCTTTTACACATACGTTCCGGTTGAATTTCTCCCGGTTTAAAAAGCCAGGCACATATTATCTTTCTGTTGACGGTGTCAGATCGCCTTATTTCAAAATCGGAACGGATGTATATAAGGGAACAGCAGATTTTTGTCTCCGCTATATGCGTCAGCAACGGAGTGGATTCAATCCTTTTTTAAAAGACAGTTGCCATACGCACGATGGATATACGCTGTATGGGCCTATGCCGGACAGTACGCATGTTGATGTTGTGGGTGGCTGGCATGATGCAACGGATTATCTTCAGTATTCCACTACCTCGGCCAATGCAACCTATCATCTGCTGATGGCCTGGCGCGATTTTCCTGCTGTATTCTCCGATGAAAAGGAGTCGAACGGACTCGATGGCAGGAATGGGATTGCCGATGTACTCGATGAAGCCAGGTGGGGGTTGGACTGGTTGTTGAAAATGCATCCCCGTCCGGACTGGATGTTCAACCAGATTGCCGACGACCGCGATCATATGGGCATGCGGCTGCCAAAGCAAGACAGTCAGTACAACCGCGGCTATGAAAGACCTGTCTATTTTGTAAGCGGTGAACCGCAGCAAAGGGGAAAGTTTATGAATCATACAACCGGCACTTCTTCCACGGCAGCAAAATTCAGCAGCGCTTTTGCCCTGGGGGCCGCCCTCTTTAAGGAAACAGATGAACAATACAGTAAGCGGTTACTGCAGAAATCTGTTACGGCTTATGCCTATGCGTTAAAGAAACCTGGCGTAACCCAAACGGCATCTGTTATCACACCTTATATATACGCCGAGGATAACTGGGTGGATGATATGGAACTCGCTGCTGCCAACCAGGGCCTTTTGTCAGATGGATTTCATTACGCACAGCAGGAACCCGTTACTCCCTGGCTTGGCAGGGATACCGCAAACCATTATCAGTGGTATCCGTTCATCAACCTCGGACATTATGAAATGGGCAAACGGGAAAAGGGGCCGCAAAAAGATACATTGATCAGGTATTATAAAGAAGGCATACAGCGTGTATGGGAAAAAGCGCGACGGAATGCTTTTTACCGTGGTATCCCATTTATCTGGTGCAGCAATAATTTTACCGTTTCATTTGCCATTCAGTGTTTATGGTATCGCGATTTGAGTGGAAGCGGGCAATTTGATGAGCTGGAACAGGCTAATATCGACTGGCTGCTGGGTTGCAACCCCTGGGGAACGTCCATGATTTACGGCCTGCCTGCCAGCGGCGACAGCCCGGCAGAACCACATTCTTCATTAAATCATCTGAAGGGCTATCCGATAGACGGCGGACTGGTGGATGGTCCGGTGAATGGAAATATTTTTAACAGCCTGATTGGAATTACGTTGTCCCATGCCGATGGATACGCTGCTTTCCAGAGCGGACTGGCGGTCTATCACGATGACGCCGGTGACTATAGTACCAATGAGCCCACGATGGATGGTACGGCATCCCTGATTTATTTGCTGGCTTCGCAGGAAAGCGGAAATCCGCGTTAAAAGTTCATAATTCCTTCACATTGAACCGGCCGGATTTGATTGGCCGAATCTACCTTTGTCCCGGTTATCTGCACGGATCACCAGATAGTAATGGGACATACGACCATGCCCCAGCGTAGTTAAATCCTTAACTTTTCTAATGCTCAGTATATGGGAAAACAAATCAGAAGAATAATCCGTTCCGCCTTCCTGCCTCTCACAGCCTTCAGCATCCTGCTGGCTGCCTGCAACGGTTCGGGAGGTTCAGATCAGAACAGTGACAGTGTGACCGCGGCATCGAAATCGGACAATACCCTGCTGGGGGCCGGAAGCACTTTCGTATATCCGCTCTTTTCCAAGATGTTCAGCGAGTATCATCAGAGCACAGGTATTCGGGTAAACTATCAATCCATCGGATCGGGAGGCGGCATCCTGCAAATCACCAATAAAACGGTTGATTTTGGCGGTACGGATGCGCCATTAAATGAAGAACAGTCTAAGAAGATTGCTGTGGAGATGCTCCATATTCCGATTGCTTCGGGTGCAAGCGTCGTCAGCTATAATCTGCCCGGATTCCAGGATACATTAAAACTTACACCTGATTTAATTGCAGATATTTTCCTCGGGAAAATTAAAAACTGGAATGATCCCGGCATTGCAGCAGTAAACCCCGGGGCGAAAATACCGGCCCTGCCGATCATCGTTGCCCACCGTTCCGATGGCAGCGGAACAACTTTTATCTGGACCGATTATCTTTCCAAGGTGAGTGATGCGTGGAAGGCCAAAGTGGGCAGGGGTACAGCCGTTAACTGGCCGGTGGGGCTGGGCGGAAAGGGGAATGAAGGGGTTTCAGGCCTGGTTAAACAAACCCCGGGCGGCATCGGATATATGGAACTGGCTTATGCAGTTCAGAATAAAATGCCGGTTGCTTCCGTCAAAAATAAATCCGGTCATTTTATCTACCCGGATCTTTCTTCCATTACTGATGCAGGAAATGTTCAGCTGCCTGCTGATGCAAAAGTATCCATTACCAATACCGATGCTCCCGGCGGATATCCCATCAGCAGTTTTACGTGGGTAATTATCTATAAAGAGCAAAAATACAATAACCACGATTCGGCCCGGGCGGGGAAACTCTTAAAACTTTTATGGTGGACTATACATTCAGGCCAGACCTATTGTAAGCAGCTCAACTATGCGCCGCTTTCCCTGTCTGCCCTGCAGGTGGGAGAAGCCATTCTGAAAACGGCGACATACGATGGCAAGCCCATTCTTCAATAGACTCTGTTAACTGATCAGCAGACAGGTTGACCCCAACTGACGCCTTCCTTGTCAGATATTTTAAAGGTTAATCAGCAAGAATTCCCGGATTTTTACGTTCTTAGGGGAACGGTTCCGCGGATTTCCGGAACCCTTCGGTATAAACCCTTATAACCATGAAAATAATTCCTCTTGCCCTGGCCGGTTTCGCCGTCCTGTGTTATTTTTCTTCCTGCACGAAGGATAATTCTGCTTCCGGTACCGTTGCGGCGGATCTGCCAAAAACCTATACGGAAGACCTGACCTCCCCCGCTAACGGGCATGAAGTGGAAACGTATAATCTGACTTTTGACGGAGATAAGCGGCTTACCAGCATGATTTCCACTACGCCCGACCTCCTTAAATTTATATATACGTATAATTCCGATAAAAGCTTTACGCTCGATCTTTACGAATCCGGTCAGCTAACCATACATAGTTTATACTGGATCAATGCAATTGGATTTGTCGATAGTAATTTTCAATACAATAATACACAGGATACGAGTACGGAAAAATATATTTACAACGCATCAAAACAGCTGGTTCAGAATAAACAATACGAATATAGTACTGCATCGGGTTCGGTATTATGGAGTTTGGCTCAATTTACCTATGACGCGAATGGGAATATGGTCACGGAAACGGAGAATGGCACAACCACCAGCATCGAATATTATCCTGATCTCGAGGTTTCATTTACCCTGGACGGCGCCTATTTCCCGCATTCAAAAAATCTTCCGAAAACAGAAACCGTTAATTCGGGAGGCAGTATAGTAACCATTAACCATACCTACACTTTTGACAGCCAGAACCGGCTGACCAGCGAGAAACTGGTTGCCGATGACGGGGAAATTGCTATTAAAACCTACGGTTACTAACGTAAACCGGCAATTGGCAAAGCCCCTGTTCTTCCCGCTTAAATTTTAACGGAAATGCCAATAGTGCCATAGTTGTGTGCGTGAACGGTTTTAAATTCTCTGGTACTGATCTGCTGCTCATAAAAAATTAAAAATCCCCCGGTCCGAAACCCAATCATTCCTTTTGTCTTCAGAACGACCCGTTCCAAATCTCCTTCTTTTATATAATAGTAATTCTTTTGGGTGAACAGCCCCCCCTGTAAAATACTGTTGTAAGCAACAAACTGAACAGCGGGTATCAGTTCCAGGAAAACTTTCCCTGGATGATGTTTTTTTTCATCCGGCTCATATACCCGTTCCGGGTAATAGTCATCGCGGGCGCTCGAAATCAGCAGTTTTATACCGGCAGTAGCCGTATTTAAGAGAGAACCGGTTTGCGTGTACAGGAATCCGTTTATGTTGATATGCTCTCCAACAGAACTCAAATTGGGTTCGAAATATAAATTGTAATTAATAACCGGATAGGCGGGCAATTGATGGTTCCATCCTTCCGGTTCTTCCCTGTCCAATATTCGATGAACCAGCATTTGTGTCTGCCGGGTCAGTGCGGGAGGGCCCATCGTTCCAAGCCAGAGCTCCGTACGAAAGCGCTGCCTGGGACCCAACTGATTTTCCCTCGAAAAATTCAGAAATAATTCACCGCTGTAAGGATAATCGCCCGAAGAGGACTCCCGCAATTTCAGGTTCTCCGGGGTGTACATCTTTTGTGATATGCCGATAGTCATAAAGGAAACAGGCGGATGGCCCGGGGCAAAGAGGATTTTTTTGAGAATATTTTTACGGGAGCTGCTTACATAACTATATTGCAAATCGAGGCCCGCCGTATAATACTCGTCTGTACCGTTGAAAGTTGGGTTTAACAGGTCATTATCATGTTGTATGGAAATATATTGCTGGTCCGGAATGCTTCCCTGCCCGCTTGCCCTGCTGAACAGGAAAGCGGATAAAAATGCGGGCGCTATTCTTCGCCATCCCGCAACAAAACGAAGTTGTTTCCTGATGCTGATGATCAGGCTGACAAGAATTTCCATGGTAAAGATTTAGAGTTGCATGTCTTTTTCCTGTAAGCAGGAGGAGGCGCAATGGTTGCAGATGACAGCACAGGCAAGGCAGGTGTCAATACATTTTTTATAATCGTAATAATTTTCCATAAATTTCTGAAAAAAGGTCAAATAATGAGGTTTATCGCCGTGAGATGCTGAAAAAATCATGCCCCCGTGTACGGGAAATGACATGATAAAATTCTTTACAATTATTTAAACACGAAAATATGCCATCACAGCAGGAAATATTTATAAAAATAGCAAGGGATGCCTGGAATACTTATATAGACAGAACCGGTAAATTATTTGATTCACTTTCCGACGGCCAGCTCAATATGCAGGTTGCAGAAAACAGAAATACTGCGATGTATTTATTGGGACACCTGGCCGCAATACATGATGCCATGCTTCCCCTGCTTGGTTTTCAGGAGCGTTTGTATCCTGCGCTCGAAGCAGTGTTTGTGAAAAGCCCGGACCGGTCGGGCCTTGAAAAACCGGCTCCTGCTTTGTTGAGACAGTACTGGAATGAGATAAACACAACTCTGGCAGATCATTTCGACAGATTGTCTCCGGATGAATGGTTTCAAAAACATCAATCGATTTCCGCAGAAGACTTTGTAAAAGAGCCGCACCGCAACAGGTTAAATGTTTTGGTTAACAGAACGAATCATCTGGCTGCCCATTACGGACAACTGGTATTTCTAAAAAAATAAAGCTACCCGAATGTCAGCCACCCCCTCTATCATGAGCCTGCATCTGGGATACCGGCTCTGGATTGCCGAAATGAATTTTGATATCAATGTGCTGAGAATCTTCAATGATTACCTGGAAGAACTTTCTTCGAGAAAAGATGAACCGGAGGTAAATGCCCGAATCGGATATTTTGAACAGAGGTTTCCGGTGCTCAGGAAAGAGATCGATGATTTGAGAAATGAAATGCACCTGCTGAAAATGAAACTGGCTTCCTATGCCAGGGAAAAGAAACCGCTGGATTATAAGACCTACCTGACCGATAACCACACGAATATCGCGGAGCGTTACCGGGAATTCCGGAAGAACTTCAACCAGGCAAAAAAAGAATTTGAGGAATTTGAAACAAAATGGTTGAAATAATTCCTATGGTTCCCAGGCTGCTCCGCTGATCTCTTTACGACCGGATAAATCATCGTCCGGGATCAGCACCGCAACCCAGGGTTCGTCCGGGAAATCAATGCTGGCAGTCCATTCGAGCTTTCCGGGTTCACCAGGTTTCAGGATCAGTTCCTTCCGGCTGCCGGTCAGTTTCAGGTTATTTACCCGGATGCTGAAATGACGCGTTCCATTTCCGCGGGCGGTTATCCGGATTGCCAGCCTTCCTTTCCCAATGCTGACTTTGGCAATATCAAAATCCAGCAAATTCCCCGGACGCAGATCCAGCTGATAGGTCGCTGATGATAAAAATGTTTTCACCTGTTCTTCACCGTTACAATCTACCCGGTATTTCCCCTGCGGCAGCATGATCCGGAAGCGTCCGCTGATCAGGTCGGGCTCAGCCACCGTTTCAGTGCCGGTCATGATTTCTTTGAATTTTACTTTTGCTCCGGAAAATCCTTCAACCAGCGCCGGTCCATAGAGATCCTTCATCAGCCACATCCAGCGGCCAACCGGATGTACCCATACTTCTTTGTAAGTCCACATGCTCTGCACGGGCCAGTAGGGAATATCTTTTTCATCCCGGGTTTGAATTCCGACGGGCAACGCCCCAACCAAATCTCCGGAAGAGGGAGAGTACAGGGGCGTAAAGTCGTAACCTTCTCCGTACATGGTACTCTCGGAAAACGGATTTCGTCCGATAATCCATTCTGCCTGCTCTGCAGCGAGCTGTTCTGATTCCCGATCACCGCGTAATAAGCCAGCACTTGCCAGCGATTGCGCCTGAGGAAGTATGGTTCCAAAATTTCCCCGGTAATCCATCCACACGGGAAACAAACGAAGGTAGTTGCCCTTTCCCAGCGGAATTCCGTTCAGTACCTGTTTGCGGAAGGATTCCCGCCGGCTGTCCGGTACATGCAGGTATTCGCTGTCGTTGTAAATGGAGGCAGGCATCACGTTATAGGGTGCTGTATATTTTGCAATCGCTTTCAGGTATTCTGAATACAGGGTAACTGCGGAATACCATTGCATCCAGTCGGTGTGATCCGGAAAAGCTTCACAAAGTTTTGTCAGGGCCAGTATATGCGCCTGGTCTCTTCCGCGGTGAACGAAATGCAGGAGCCGGGTTTTGTCCGGGCCTGTGTAAAAAAATCCGGTGAGGGGTTTATCCCAGTCCGGCTTTTTACGTTGTTGCGAATTGACGATCAGCTGAGCCCAAGCCGTCGCCTTTTCTTTATATAGTTTGTCGCCGGTAGCTATCCACAAATCCACTGCTGCGAGAATTCCCTCCGCCGGAATTTCATATTCGATATTATCCGAATCAAAAGTTCCCGTCCATCGTTCATTTGATTTTTTGTTGTTCATGCTGTCCACCCCAAATTGCCAGTCGGCTGCCGACATCTTCAGCGCAAGCGCTGCGAGCGCGGGATCCCGGGTTTTCAAAACCCTGCCGGCGATGGCTTCAGCGGCCGAGCAGATAAAATTATCCATCGGACTGTTATGCGCTTTGGATATTACATCATCATCATCGCCCAGGATATTATTGGTTCTTCTGCTGTTGATGGAGCCGCAGCGGTAACCATCGCCGAAACTGGTTTTCATCAGCCAGTTCAGGCCCCAGCAAGCTTCATCCATGACCTTTTTATATAGTTCCGGATCTTCATTCCTGCTGTTTAATCTTTCCGCAAGACTGAAAAGACCGTAAACAATTTCCGCCGTATTGCCCGGCCCCTGGCTGAGGTCTCCCGCATCATGCCAGCCACCGTTGATGATTATTTTTTTCCCTTCGTGTTCCGAGATCCAGTCCCCATGACAAACCCCATGCACGCCGGGAATGGCCATGCCGCACCGTTCCGTATATAAAAAATTTAACGCTTTCAGTATGGAAGATTTCCATACGGCAGGACCAATGGAGAAGGGGTGGGTTTTTATATCTCCGGCTTCGAGTGCATAAGAACCTGTTTTACGCAATTCGGAAAAATCCATCTGCTGAAAAACACCCAGCTGTGTTTTTACGGTTTGCACAGGTTTTGATAAAACTACTTCTCCGTTGTCCTGGTCAATCACGCTGAAAATCTTGGTCTCCGGGTCGCTCAGGATGGCAGTTTTTGCCGCCCCGTTCTGATAACCCGGATGACTATACGAAATCCGGCCGGGCCATACATCCCAACCCTCGATTTTATCCGCTTCGACCCGTTCCAGGTCGAGGCGGTCAAAATAAAATCCTATGCTGTCTGCTTCACCCGGATACGAGCCGGAAAGGCCGTAGGAAATTTCGAATCCGGTTATCCTGTCTCTTTCCACATTGCTGATTTCCCAGACCACATGGTTCCAACTGTGATTTTGCAGAATGATGGAAGTCTGGCCCTCCTGGCCAAACAGTGCCGGCAATTTTTTTGTTCCGTCATTAAAAAGCTGCAGGTCCAGCGCCGTGGTATAGAATCCGGGCAGGTCCGGCCAGATCCAGAACGAAAGACGGTTAAACTGTCTCCAGTCCTCCCCGTCAAATTGCCGCCGGAGTCCGGAGCGGCCCCAGCCACGCCCGTTCTTCGGAGCCGGTCCCGGAAGCCTCACCGGCGTCCGCAGCAACAGGGAATAATTTCCGTCGTGTACCTGCTCTGCGGAAAGCATTAGTTTAGCCACGTTCTCCGCATCCTTTGGTTTTGCCACCACCCGGGCGTCCCAGATCGGATCGGCGCCGATGCTGAAGGCCTGCCAATGGTCGAGGCTTTCCATACCATCCAGTTTGCGGCTCTCCTGCACTTTTTTATTCAGCCATCGATAAGAGGCGGAATTTTTAAAATTAACTTTCAGGGGCTGCTGTGCGGAACTGCTGAAGGAAGTAATAAGTAAAGAATAAAAAGCAAAAAGGGGAATGCATTTCATGATGGGGAAGAATGGGAACGTGAAAATAGGAAAATATGGCATCGCTTTTTTAACAGCCTGCTTTCCCTGGTCACGGAAGCCGGGGCATCATCTTTGCATTTTGCTTTTAAAACAGTATGATCAGAAAATTAAAATCCGGGGAATACCGGCTTTACTCCCGTAAAGTGAACCCGAAGACGAAAAAACGCCGTAATCTGGGAACCTTTGATACAATGGAAGGCGCGAAGAAGCATGAACGGGAAATCCAGTATTTCAAAAGGCATTGAAATTGCTGATCGCCTGCAGGCGTAATGGATATTTCTTAGTTCAGACCTCCATGCCCCCGGTAAAGTTTTAATTTTCCATCCAGCTTTACCTTC
>Ga0207652_10000408_pt1 | contig 44642 bp, 47 predicted proteins | sample KBSC63BmetaG_FD_184334 | JGI IMG/M metagenome (GOLD analysis project Ga0207652, IMG submission 184334) | Corn rhizosphere microbial communities from Kellogg Biological Station, Michigan, USA - KBS C6-3B metaG (SPAdes) (version 2) | ecosystem: Host-associated > Plants > Roots > Rhizosphere ...
CGTTCGGCGCGAACACCCCAAGCGCGGGCCCCGACAGGAAAGGGCCGGTACGCTCACGCAGCTCGCCGGCAAGAGTGGTTGCGTCGTCGACCGATCCGCGTCCGCCCCCGGCTGTGGCACCGCCCGCGCGCTCAAAGGGCCCGGGCCGTTCATGGGCTCGCGTGCGATCGCGCTCAGCCCCGACGGCAAGAACGTCTACGTCGCTTCCTCGCGCAGTGACGCGATCGCGATCTTCCGCCGCAACCCGCGCCGCGGTGTCCTCACACAGCCGAAGGGGGCGGCAGGCTGCGTCGCCGCCAAAGGCGCCGGCCACTGCGCCATCGCGATTGGCCTTGACGGCCCCAACTCGGTCGCCGTCAGTCCCGACGGCCGCAACGTCTACGCGACTTCGCGGGCGAGCAACTCGATCGCCGTCTTCCAGCGCGACCAGGTGACCGGCGCGCTGACCCAGCTGCCGGCCAGCGCCGGTTGCGTCGCCGGGGTGCCGATTCCGGTATGCGCCGTCGGCCGCGCCCTGGTCGGGCCGGACGTCGTTGTCGTCAGCCCCAAAGGCGAGAACGTCTACGTCGGCTCTTTCTTCGGCAACGCCGTCGCCGTCTTTGACCGTGACCCGGTCAGCGGCGCGCTGACCCAACCAGGCGACAGCAGCGGCTGTATCGCCGAAGCAATCAGCGGCTGCGCTCTCGGCATCGCCCTCGGCGCTCCGGAGGGAATGGCGATCAGCGGCGACGGGGCCAGCGTCTACGTCGCCAGCGCCCTCTCCAACGCCGTCGTCACCCTGGCGCGGGACCAGTCGAGCGGCAATCTGTCGCAGGCCGGCGACGGCAGCGGCTGCATCGCCAACAGCGCTCTCGCCGGCTGCACCGGGGGGGTTGAGCTGCGCGGCGCCAACGCGGTCGCCTTCAATCCCGGTGGCGACGTCTACGCCACCTCACTGTTCAGCAACAGCGTCACCGCCTTCACCCGCTCGCGCAGCAGCGGCGGCCTGGCGCAGAAGGAAGGCACGGCCGGCTGCCTGGTCTGGCTGCGCGCCGTCGGTTGCTCCTTCGGCCGGGCGATGCGCTCGCCCGAGGGGCTGGCGATCTCGCCGAACGGGGCGAATGTCTACGTCGCCGCCTTTGCCAACAGCGCCATCGACGTCCTCGATCGCGGCAAAAAGGCGGGCAAGGTGAAGCAGGTGCCTGGCCGCGGCGGCTGTCTCGCGCCGCGCTCGGTATCGGGCTGCACGCCGGCGCGGGCGCTGCGCGGCGTCAGTTCGCTCGCGCTCAGCCCCGACGGCCACTTTCTCTACTCGACCTCGTTCGGCAGCAATGCCGTCGACATCTTCCGGAGGAACCAATGAGCGATGGTGAGAAACGCGACGGCGGGCTGACCCGCAAGGAACTGATCGGTTCCGGTGCCAGCGTCGCCGCGGCCGCGCTGCTGGCTCAGGGCGCCGGCGTCGAGCAGGCACTTGCGGCGGCGAAGAAAGGCAAGCGCAAAGACGTCGCTGGGATGAACATCATCCTCTTCCTCACCGACCAGGAGCGGGCGATCCAGCACTTCCCGCAGAACTGGCTGCGCCAGAACCTGCCGGGGATGCGGCGACTGCGCCGGCACGGGCTCAGCTTTGAACGCGCTTTCACCAACGCCTGCATGTGCTCTCCGGCCCGCTCGACCCTGATGAGCGGCTACTTCCCCGCCCAGCACGGGGTCAAGTACACGCTTGAGGAAGACATGGAACCGCCGGAAAATCCACAGGTGAGCCTGCCGACCGACCTGAAGAACCTGGCGACGGTGATGAAGGCGGCGGGCTACAACGTCGTCTACAAGGGCAAGTGGCACTGCTCGAAACCGGCCAAGAAAGAAGACGCGCAGCCCTCGGATCTTGAAAAGTACGGTTTCCTGCGCTGGAACCCGCCCGATGCCGGGGCCAACCAGACCGTCCCCGAGGCCGGCGGCGGCTACATCGACAACGACGGCCGCTTCATCGAACAGGAAGGCAGTGTGGCCGATGGCACCGAGGGCGCGCTGCAGTACCTGAGCTCAGTCGCGGGGCAGCAGCAGCCCTTCTTCATGGTGATCTCGGTCGTCAACCCCCACGACGTCCTCTTCTACCCGAGCAAATCCTTTGACGAAGCCGGCTATGACGGCACCTGGCTGGAGGGCAACATTCACGCACCGGCGACTGCCGGGGAAGACCTCTCGACCAAGCCCAGCGTCCAGGAAGAGTTCCTCAGGATCTTCAACCTGACCGGGAAGCCGAAAAACAGAGAACAGATGCGCAACTACCTCAACTTCTACGGCAACCTGATGCGCTCCTCCGACAGCTACCTGGTCAACGTGCTCGACAAGCTCGAAGAGACCGGCCTCTTCGAGGACACGCTGATCGTGCGCACGGCAGACCACGGTGAGATGGGCCTAGCCCACGGCGGTTTGCGGCAGAAGAACTTCAACTTCTACGAGGAGGCGACGCGGGTGCCGCTCGTCTACTCCAACCCCAAGCTCTTCCCCAAGCCGCACCAGACCGACGCGCTGGTCTCCCACGTCGACTTCCTGCCGACCCTGGCCAGCCTTGCGGCGGCGCCGAAGAGCGCCCGCGCCAACTGGCAAGGGGTCGACTACTCGAAGCTGGTCCTGCACCCGTCGACCAAAAACTCGGTTCAGGACTACGTCGTCTTCACCTACGACGACTACCAGTCGGGTCAGAAGAAAGGCCCCTACCCGAAACCGCCCAACCACGTGGTCAGCATTCGCGAAGGCCGCTGGAAGCTGGCCAAGTACTACGACACCAGCGAAAACCCAGTGCCGCCGCAGTGGGAGATGTACGACCTCAAGACCGACCCCCTGGAGCGCGAGAACCTCGCCTACAGGGGTCACAAACGCAGCAAAGAGCAAGAGCGGGAATTCCAACGCCTCAAACGCAAGCTCGCCCGGGTCGAAAAGACTCGCCTCAAGCCACCCGCCGGCTCCTAGCGCCGCAAACACCTCATTCACCTCAAACCGTGAGCCCACTCCCGGGGCGAACTTAGTTCCGGTGCGCCTTATGCTCCCGTGGAGAGCAAAAGGCGCACCGGAAGCGTGGACCACGCGATTGCGGGGCTCGCCGGTGAGCAGCATGGGGTCGTGTCGCGGGAGCAGTTGCGGAGGGTCGGACTGAGCGACCGCGAGATTTCGCTTCGGCTCGAGCGCGGCAATCTCCACTCGCTCTTCTGGGGAACTTTCGCAGTTGGACATCGCCTTGTTGGGCAGCGAGGACGGATGCTGGCCGCTTACCTCGCATGCGGCGAGGGGACCGTGATCTCCCACGGCAGCGCGGCCGAGTTGACCGGCTTGTGGGACAAGCGACTGCCCGTGGTTGATGTCATCCCGCCAAACTGGTCGGGCCGCAAGATCCCAGGCATTCGCTGGCACCGTGTGCGCCTGCCGCGGGCTGACGAGATCGAAGTTCGGGAGCGGATCCCGTGCACTACTCCCTCCCGAACCCTGGTCGACATGGCCGGGCGGACCGGATGGAGCTCGATGCGACGTCTTGTCGAGCAGGCAGCAATCTTGCGAGTGCTGGACGTGGAAGGGATAGATCGCATCCTCGCGCGCGGGCGCAGGCGCGGGGCACCTCGGCTGCGTGCGATTTTGGCTCCCTGGAGAAGTTCGTCGGTGCGGCGTCCAGTGCTGCGCAGCCGCCTGGAGGCGCGCCTCTTCCCCCTTCTCATTGAAGAAGGCTTGCCGGTGCCCCGTAGCAACGTGAAACTGCAGGTTGGGGGAGAACACATTGAGGCCGATTTGCTCTGGCCGGAGCAGAAGCTCGTCATCGAAACGGACGGGGAAGAAACTCACGGAACCCCGATGGCTTTTCAGCGTGATCGCAAACGCGATCAGCTCCTCCTCGCTGCCGGCTACCGCACCGCTCGTATTACCTGGGACCAAGTCAGAGTCGAACCAGCCGCGGTGGTCAGACGCATCTCACTCATGCTCAAGGTCAAGTGATAATGGCTCCGGTGCGCCTTATGCACCCCAGGGGTGCATAAGGCGCACCGGAGCGGGTAGGCGCACCGGAGTGGCTGCAGGCTTGGGTTACTCAGGGGCGGTCGTGGGCTAGAGCGAGATGACGTGGGCGTGATTGGGGCCTACGTGGCCCTCGAGCACGTCCAGGTAGGCGCTCTTGACGGCAGTGAAGCCCTGGCCGCGGTTGACCTCCAGCCAGCCGGCGGTCCACTCGCAGAAGGGGTGCCAGGCCTCGGCGACGCGGCGCTCGAGCTCGGCCGGGCCCCAGTCGGCGGAGCGCTTCTCGACCCGGGTGGGGGCGAAGAAGAAGCTTGGGGTCGGGCCGGGCAGGTCGCCCTGGCCGGAGCCGAGATCCTCCCAATGGGTTACGCCGACGGCCATGGAATAGAGGAGCTCATCGCCAAAGTGCGTGTGGACCGCCTGGCGCACGGCGCCGTCGCCGGCGATGTCGACGTAGGTCGCGGGGCCGCCGCCAAGCGAGCCGATCTCCTCGTAGGCGACGGTGCGGCCATAGATGCCGAGGCCCTCGACAAACTCCTTATTCGGCACCGAGGTGAGGCCGACGAGCTCGACCCTCTCGCGTCGCGCCAGCAGGTAGGCGGCGGCGATCGCGGTCTTGCTCGAGGCGCTGGAGATCACGATCGGGCCGCGCTCGGTGAGGCCCTCGTCGCCGATCTGGTCGTCGATCAGGAAGGAGGTGAAGAAGAGTGGCCGCAGCAGCATCTGGATGTCCTCGCTGTCGGCGCGGTAGAAGGGATCGCCGCCGCTGGCCAGGTAGCGGTGGTAGGCCGAGGGCAGCGCCGCACGGTGCGGCGAGGCGTCGGTGAAGCCGTTGCCGTTGACGCTCTTCGGCGTCACCAGCAGGTGCGAGGAGGGAGGCAGGTAGCCGTAGACCCGGGTGCCGACCTCGACGCCCTCGGCCTCGCTCGTCTCAACCTCGGCAAAGCCCCACATCGGCACCCGTCCCCAGCCTTCCTCGGCGGGGAAGAAGTCCCAGTAGGACATCGCCTCGCCCATCACGGCGTAGGTGACGTTGTTCGCGGTCAGGCCGAAGCTGTCGACTTTCAGCAGGGCCTGCCCCGCACCTACCTCTGGCGGCTCGGAATCCACAACGCGGCACTCGCGCAACTCGTCTCGCTTAACCAGGAAGTCACTCATCGCTGACCATGCTCTCATGAGCAGGCCGAGCGGGGACAGCCGTCGAATACGCTCGCCGTCACTGCGATCACGACTGGAGCGCCATGAACAACCCACTCAGCGGCGAAGACGCCGCCAAGCTCTACGGCAACCGCTTCCTCACCGAGGACGCCCCCGACGGCCCCTTCCCGGCGAGCGGCATGTCCGCTCTGGACGCGATGCGGCTGGTCGACGAGGAACTGGCCCTGGAGGGTGACCCCAACCGCAACCTCGCCACCTTCGTCACCACCTGGATGGAGCCCGAGGCGCAGCGGCTGATCGGCGAGAACCTCTACCGCAACTTCATCGACCACGCCGAGTACCCGATCTCGGCCGAGATCGAGCAGCGCTGCATCCGCATGCTCGCCGACCTCTACCACGCGCCCGGCGAGACCACCGGCGCCCGCACCCAGGGCTCCTCGGAGGCGATCATGCTCGGCGCGCTCTCGCTGAAGTGGAAGTGGAAGGAGCGCCGCGAAGCCGAGTCAAAGCCGATCGATAAGCCGAACCTGATCTTCGGCGGCGACGTGCACGTGGTCTGGGAGAAGTTCTGCCGCTACTTCGACGTCGAGCCGCGGATCGTGCCGCTGCGGGACGGCAAATACGTGATCGGGCCCGAAGACGTGCAGCCCCACATCGACGAGAACACGATCGGCGTCGCCGCCGTGCTCGGCACCACCTTCACCGGCCACGCTGACGACATCGTCGGCATCAACAAGCTCCTGGTCGACCTCAAGGGCGAGAAGGGCCTCGACGTGCCGCTGCACATCGACGGCGCCAGCGGCGGCTTCGTCTGGCCCTTCCTCTACCCCGACTCGGAGTGGGACTTCCGGCTCGAGCAGGTGCGCTCGATCAACGTCTCCGGCCACAAGTTCGGCCTGGTCTATCCGGGCATCGGCTGGCTCGTCTTCCGCGAGAAGTCCGACCTTGCCGAGGACCTCGTCTTCTACGAGAACTACCTGGGCAAAACCGACGCCACCTTCACCCTCAACTTCTCCACCGGCGCCTCGATGGTGCTCGCCCAGTACTACAACTTCGTCCGCTACGGACGCGATGGCTACGCCTACATCATGAAGGCGATGCAGCAGAACGCGCGGGCGCTTGCGGAGAAGCTGAAGGAGAACGGCAACTTCGAGCTGATCGGCGATGGCGAGGAGCAATTGCCGTTGGTCGCCTTCCGGCTCGCCGGCGAGAAGAACTACGACGAGTTCGACGTCTCCTGGCAGCTCTCGGCCGAGCGCGGCTGGATGCTGCCCGCCTACACGATGCCGCCCAACGCCGAAGACGTGAAGGTGCTGCGGGCGCTGGTCAAGCAGACGCTCAGCCGCGAGCAGGTTGACCGCCTCGCCACTGACCTCGACGTCGCCTGTAAGACGCTGGAGGAGAAGGGCGGCGCCCACCCCTCCGAGCGCAAGAAGATGAAGCAGAGCCCGGGTTACTGATCAGGCAGCGCGAACGCCTTGAAGCGACGCAGCTCCTCGAGGTGCGCCCAGGACAGGCGCCAAATCAAGTTCTCACCGGCCGGGGTCAACTCCAGATGGATGACACGATGGTCCTCGGGGTCACGGCTGCGGGTGACGAAGCCGGCCTTCTCGGTGCGATCGGTGAGTCCGACGGCGCTGTGATGGCGCAGCATCAGGGACTCGGCCACCTCGCCGATCGTCGGTCCATGCGGTCCACGGTGTCCCTTGACGGCGAGCAGCAGCTGGTGCTGTGAAGGTGTCAAACCAGCCGCGAGCGCCTGCTGCTCGCTCCAGTGCAGGAAGCGACGGAGCTCGGTGCGAAACCCCAGCAGCTTCGCGTAGTCGTTGTTGGTCATCCGGGTCATCTCAACCCGCGCCCTCCCCGACCTGCCGGAAGCGGCCAAGGCCGATCAGGTCCATCGGGCGCAGCACGCGTTCGCCGTGGCGTTCCTCGCGCAGGTCGCGCAGGCGGCCCTGCAGGAGCTGCTCGAGGCTGATCGAGCCAAGGCACCGTTCCGGATCCTCGCGGTCGACGACCGAGAGCTTGGTCGACTCGGTCTCCGCCATCACGTTGGCGACGTGGCGCAGGGTGTCGTCGGCGTAGACCATCTGCGAGGAACCTTGCGCCCCGATTACTTCCCGGCCGGCGCTCATCACCTCGTGCACGAACAGCACCTCGAGCGGATCGACGCTGTACTCGCGGGTCAGGTGCAGGCCGCGGCGGGCGATCTTCTCGGTCAGCACCGAGCGGCGCAGGATCAGCACCGAGATCGTGAAGGCGGCCGTCGCCGTCACCAGCAGCGGCAGCATTGCTTCGTAGCGGTGGGTCAGCTCGAGCGCGAAGACGACGCCTGTGAGTGGCGAGCGCATCACGCCGCCGAGCACTCCGGCGAGGCCGACCAGGGGCCAAAAGCCGGTTGCCACGTGGGGGAAGACCGTTGCCTCGAGGCCGCCCAGGGCACCGCCGATCATCAGCATTGGCGCCAGCACGCCCCCGGAGGTACCGGAGCCGAGCGAGAGCGACCAGATCAGCGTCTTGACGATCAGGATGCCGACGATCAGGTTGAGCGCGATCGTTCCGTTCAGCTCGCCTTCGATCACGTTGTAGCCGACGCCGAGCGCCTGGGGGACGATCAGGCCGCCGGCGCCGATAACGAGCCCGCCGATCGCCGGCCACCACATCCAGTGGACGGGCAGGCGCTGAAAGGCATCCTCGGAGAGGTAGACGAGGGTGGTGGCGAGCAGCGCCAGCAGCCCGGCGAGGACGCCGGCGAGGACGCAGAGCCCGTAGGCGGCGGCGTCGAGGTGAAGCGCGCCGGCGGGGGCCTGGAAGACGGCGCCGCCGCCGAGCAGGGGCACCCGGATTACGCTCGCCACGGCAACGGCGGCGACGACGGGGATGAAGCTGCGCGGCCGCCACTCGAAGAGCAGCAGCTCGACCGCCAGCAGCACCGAGGCGAGCGGGGCGTTGAAGGTGGCCGCCATCCCGGCGGCGGCGCCGGCGACCAGCAGCGTCTTGCGCTCATCCGCGGTCAGGTGGAGGAACTGGGCCGAGATCGAGCCGAGGGCCCCGCCGGTCATGATGATCGGTCCCTCGGCGCCGAAGGGGCCGCCGGTGCCGATCGCGATCGCCGAGGCGAGCGGCTTCAGCACCGCCACCTGGGGCTGCACCCGGCTGCCCGCGGTGAGGATCGACTCAAGCGCCTCCGGGATGCCGTGACCGCGGATCTTCTCGGAGCCGTAGCGCGCCATCAGCCCGATCGCGAGGCCGCCGCAGACCGGCGCCAGCAGGATCAGCGCGGGGGAGTGGTGCCCGCTCCCCGGCGCGACCAGCGCGGTGCCGAAGCGCTGGTAGAAGACGAGGTTCGTGATCAGTCCGATCAGGCGCAGCAGGGCCCAGGCGACCCCCGCGCTCAGCGCGCCGATCGGCAGCGCGTAAGCGGCGATGACGAGCAGGCGCGGAGTCGCGGTGAAGTCGCCGAGGTGGCGCAATGAGCTGGTCTCCTGACGCATCTCTTAAAAATATCGTGATGCGATCTAATTCTCTGTGACGGGGGTACGCAATCCCTCCTAGGGCGTGAGCGAGCGCACCAACTCCGCCGCCGGCCTCACCGTGTCGATCCGGGCCACCGTCTCACCGGCGTAGAGCGGGCCGGCATCGAGCAAGTTGGGCGGGCCGTCGTCGGTTGGCCCAAGCGGCGTCAGCACTCGGCCGCCGGGGGTCTGGGCGCGGGCAATGCGGCCCTGTAGGCGGCTCGGGGCGTAACGGACGCCCGGCGCCAGCAGCCGGTTCAGCAAGCGGTTCAGGCGCGGTCCGCGGGGATCGGTGCCGGTCCAGTGTTCGGTGGCGGCGTTGGCGATGACGCGGTGCGGAGCCGGCCAGCCGGCGCCGAAGAGCTCGGTGAGCAGCGTCTGCTCGGCGGCGCACAGGCGCCTGCGGTACTCGGGATGGGCGCGGCTCTCCTCCGAGAGCAGGAACCGCGTGCCGGCGACGGCCGCTGTGGCCCCGGCATCGAGGGCGAGGCTCACGTCCTCACGCGCGGCGATGCCACCCGCAATCAGGAGGGGATAGCCGGCGGGGAGGGCCGCGGCCACTCGTTCAAAGAGCTCCAGCGCCGGCGCCGTGCCGCGGACGTGGCCGCCCGCCTCGATCCCCTGGACGATGACCGCGTCGGCACCGGCCCCGTGCGCGGCCCGGGCCTCGGCGACCGAGCCGCACTGGTGCAGCCAGGCTCCCGGAGTGCGGCGGCGAGGCTTGCCCCAGAAGGTGACGAGGGCGTCGGCCTCGGCCGCGGCCTCGAACCAGTCGCGACGGGCGAACGGCAGCAGCAGGTTGACCGCGATCGGTCGGCCGGTCAGCCGTCGCGCCGCGGCGAGCTCACGGCGGATCGACGCGGCGCCGGCGACGGCGATCGTGCCCAGGCCGCCGGCCTCCGATACCGCGGCGGCGAGCTCGTGCCGGCTCAGCCCGCCACCCATCCCCGCCTGTACGACGGGAACCTCGAAACGGAGGTCGCCGAGCACCGCCTAACCGACCCGGACCTCGATCAAGCAGCCGGCGCCCTCTGGTTCCTCGGCGGGCATCGGCGGGGCCATCGAGCCAGCTTTGCACAGCGAGGGTGATGCCGCTGATATTTTTCACACCAGACCTGTGAAAACAATCAAGCGGAGGACCCTTTTGGCCTACGTGGTCGCTGAACCCTGCATTGGCACCAAGGACAACTCCTGCGTCGAGGTCTGCCCGGTCGACGCGATCCACCCCGAGGACATGGTCCCCCACGATTGGCGCAACTACATCGAGCTCAACGCCGCTCACTTCCGCGAGAAGCAGGTGTGATCTGGGTGGCCGCTTCGGCGCCGCTGGTCGCGATTCACGTTCTCGCGGCCTCGATCTGGGTCGGCGGCCTGGTGGCGATCTTCGTCGTCGCCAGGGCGGCCTCGGCGACGCTCGAGCCGGCCCAGCGGATCGCCTTCTTCCGCTCGCTCGGTCGCTCCTACGGGATCGTCGGCAGCGTCGCCCTGCTGGTCGCGCTGGCCAGCGGGGCGCTGCTCCTCCGTGGTCATCCCTGGGACGGCACCCTGATCGCGGCGGCGGCCGTTGCCGGCGCGCTGTTGGTTGCGCTCGCGGCCGGCATGGCGCAGGCGCGGGCGATGACCCGGTTGCGGCGCCGGGCGCTGGCCGCGCCTGACGGGGCGCCTGATCCCGAGGTGCGCAAGGGCGCCGCCCTCGCCACCGCCCTGCGGGCGACGATCGGCCTCCTCACCCTGATCTTGGTGGTGCTCGGCTCAGCTCTGGTGAGCTAGGAGGGTCCAGCGAAACCTAGATCGCGCACTCCCCCTCGCCGCGGATCACCTCGTAGGGGCTGGAGCGGTTCCAGTCGATGAACTCCCCCATCGTCTCGAGGCTGAACTCGGCCGGCAGGGTCAGCTCCTTGACCGCGGCTTCAAAGCGCTCGTTGCCGACCCGCTCGGCGTAGGCGTTGAAGGCCTCACCCTGCTCGCGCTCGGCCTCATACATCACCAGCCAGCGCTCGATCGCGTCGGGCACGCGCTTGGCCGGCAGGCGCGACTTCAGCCGCTTGCCGAAGGCGACCTCGCCATCGGCGGCGCGACCGCCGATGTGGGGGATGTAGGCGGGCATCTGGCGCCCGCCGACCTTCAGCGAGGCGCCGTAGAAGCCGATCGTGCCGATGTGGTGCTGGCCGCAGCCGTTGGGGCAGCCGCTCATCTTGATCTGGATCGCCCGGGTCAGCGGGTCTTTGATCTCCATCGCCTCGAGCCGCTCGGAGATCGCCTGGTTCAGCCCCATCGAGGCGGTGATTCCCATCTTGCAGCTGTCGGTGCCGGGGCAGCTGATCACGTCGTCGATCTCAAAGGCGCCGGCGTCGCTGAGGCCGAGCTCGCCCAGCCTGCTCCAGACCTCATACAGCGCCTCCTCGCGGACCCAGCGCAAGACGAGGTTCTGCTCGACCGTGCTGCGGGCGTGACCGCCGCAGTACTCGCGCATGATCGCCGCCAGGCCGCGGAACTGCTCGGGGGTGAGGTCGCCGCGGGTCACCTTGACCGCGACGGCGCAGAAGCCTGCCTGGCGCTGGGGTGTCACGTTGCGTTCGAGGAAGAGGTCAAACAGCGAGCGCTCGCCGTCAGCCACCGCCGCGTGCTCGCCTCCCGCCGCCGGCGCCTCGGCTTCCTCGTCGTGCTCGAAGCGCAGCCGTGCGAGCTCGGCCGCGTAGTCGCGCTCGCGCGCCCACTCCCCGCGCAGCTCCTCGTCGACCAGCTCGCGGAAGGCCTCGGGGCCGATCTTCTCGAGCAGGACCTTGATCCGGGCCCGGGCGCGGTTCTTGCGCAGCCAGTCCTGGCGGTCGAAGACGCGCACGATCGCCTCGCTCACCCGCAGGTAGGAGCCGTCCTCGGCGCCGACGAAGTCATAGATCCTGTGGGCGAGGCGCGGCATGATCGCGGTGCCGCCGCCGACCCAGACCTCAAAGCCGCGCTCGCCGCCACCCAGGGTCGCGTCGCGGATCACCGGCAGGAAGCCGATGTCGTGGATCGGCACGATCGCGCGATCGGCCGGCGAGGCCGAGAAGGCGGTCTTCCACTTGCGCGGCATCGCCTGGGTGACCGGGTGGCGGACGAAGTAGCGCACGTAGGCGCCCGCGTAGGGGGTGGGGTCGAAGATCTCGTCGCGGGCGACGCCGGCGTAGGGGTCGGCGGTGACGTTTCGCACCGTGTTGCCGCAGCCCTCGCGCGAGGAGAGCCCGGCCTTGCCGAGCTCGCGGATCAGCTTCGCCGCGTCGGCCAGGGGGACGTGGTGCAGCTGGATGTTCTGGCGGGTCGTGATGTGGCCCTTGCGCAGCGGCACCCAGCGCTCGATCACCTCGGCGAAGGCATCGAGCTGGTCAGGGGAGACGCCGCCGAAGGGAAGCTTGACGCGGACCATCTGCACGTCGGCCTGGCGCTGGCCGTAGACGCCCTGCTTGAGCCGGAAGGGGATGAAGGTGTCCTCGCCGCGCTCGCCCCCGAGGAAGCTGTGGGCCTCAGAGGCGAAGTCGTCGAACTCATCGGCGAGGATCGGGATCACGTGGCCGGGGACGTTCTCGTAGGTCTCGGGGTTCTCCCGCGAGCCGAGCGCCCCCTTGCCGCGCTGGGGCTTGCCGTGGTCGACGTCGAGACCGTCGAGGAGCGCTGTGGCCCCGCTCTTGCTAAGCGTTGACGCATCCATGCTTCGGTCCTCCTTGGTTGAGATCGGCGAGCGGGGCGTAAAAACAGCCTCAGTGTGAAAAATACCAATCCTGACCGGGATTTAGGTATTTGCGCCTGCGCCCGGTTTCAGCGCTCGCTTCTCATCGTTAGCGAGAGGAACTCCTGGCGGGTGCGCGGGTCGTCGCGAACCTGACCCAGCAGCGCCGAAGTCACGGTCGTGGCGCCGAACTTCTGCACCCCGCGCAGCGACATGCAGAGGTGCTCGGCCTCGAGCACCACGCCGACGCCCTTGGGCTTCAGCTCCTCCTCTATCCAGCCGGCGATCTGGGTCGTGAGCCGCTCCTGGACCTGCAGGTCGCGGGCGAACATCTCGACCACGCGAGCCAGCTTCGAGAGGCCGACGATGCGCTCGCCCGGCAGGTAGGCGACGTGGGCCAAGCCGTGGAAGGGCAGCATGTGGTGCATGCATAGCGAGTGAAAGGGGATCGCTCGGACCAGCACCAGCTCGTCGTAGCCGTCCTCGTTGGCGAAGGTGGTGGCGCGAAAGGGCTGCGGGGTAAGCAGCTCCAGATAGGCGTCGACCATTCGCCGCGGCGTCTCGCGCAGGCCATCCGAGTCGAGGTCGGCGCCGAGCGCGGCGAGCAGGTCAGCGGCGGCCCGCCGCGCGGCGGCGGGGTCGACCTGCCGAACGCCGGTGGGGGCCCTGTCGGTTCCGTTGCTTGGTGAAAGCTCTTCGAGTCTCATGTGAGCTTGGCGTCGCGACGGCCCCGGTTCTTACCTCGATCCCGCCATCGCCGGCGCAAAGGCGCCGGCTGGGTACCAGGAGGCGGGATTGGAGGTCGGCTATCGCCGCCTCCCGGGCGGCGTTTTCGCCGTCGGCGCTGGTGACGAAGACCACCTCCGTGGCGGGAAAGCTGCGCAGCTCGTCTTCGGTCCCCTGCCTCAGGTCCTCGTCGCCGACCCGGGCGCTCGCCGCGATGCCGGCCTTGGCGAGGGAGGCCGCGCTGAGGACCAGGCGGCGCTGCGCGCGCTCACGGCCTGGGCCGGAGTCCGATGTCCAGCGAGCCAGGAAGCGGTGCGCGCAGGGGGCGAGCAGGAGGATCTCCGGCTCCTCCGCGTCGTTCCCAGTCGGGCTTGCCGTGGCGCGTAGGGCCTCGATCGCGCCGCCGTGCTCGAGCGGGCTGGCGAGGACGACGAGGATGTGGCGCCGGCCCTTCTGGGCCGCCGGCGGAAGGATCGGATGGAGCGGCGGCTTGCGGATCGCCATCACCACGATCGCCGCGGCCGCCAGGGCGCCGACGGCCATGCCGAGGCCGGGACCGCCGAGGTAGAAGCCGCCGACGATCGAGAGCGTGACCGCCGCCACTATCGGCGGCAGCTTCCAGGCTGCCAGGGCCGGTTCGTTCAGCCTTCCGCCCCCCGATCCACCGCGACGAGGTCGCGCAGGCTGGCGAAGTCCTCGGCACAGGCGGGGCAGCCATCGAGATGGACCCGCATCCCGGGGACCTCCCGATCGGCACTCTCGCCGGCGAGGGACAGCTCGACGTAGCGGTCGAGCTGGTCGAAGCACTCCTCGCAGCTCAGCTCCGGCTGGTCGAAGCCAAGGACTCGCGCCAGCGCCACGGGGCCGTCTCCGTGGGTCTGTGAATCGCTCATCGCTCCTCCTCTCCTTGTAGTCCGAGTTCGATTCCCCGCTCGCGCAGGGCGGTGCGCAGCTTGCGCCGCGCGTCGTGCAGGCTCTTGTAGAGGGCGCCACGGGTCGAGCCGAGGCGCTCGGCGAGGACGTCGATCGGCACGTCGTTCAGCGCCACGGCGACCAGCACCTCGCGCTGGCGGGGGCTGAGGCCGGTTTCGATCCCCTCGCGCAGGACGGCGAAGAGCTCGGCGTCTTCGGCGCCCCGGCCGGCCCCGGCCGTCGCGGCTGCGAGCGTCGACCAGGCTGCCTCCTCGAGCGGGACCTCGCGCCCCTGCCAGGCCCGCCGCCGCAGCTTGACCGCGGCCTCGAGCAGGGCGAACTTGTAGGCCCAGGTGGTGAAGCGGCTCTCGCCGCGAAACTGATCGAGCTTGGCCAGCACCGCCAGCAGGGCGTCATCGGCGCTCTGCTGGGCGAGGTCCTCGTAGTCGCCGCCGCGCAGGTGGGGCAGGTCGGCACGGCGACGGTCGATCTCGAAGCGGGCGGCCTTCAGCAACAGCGCGTGAAGTTTGGTGACCGCGCCGTCGCGGCCCGCGCCGTCGTTGCCCAGCTGCTCGAGCCATCGCTGCGACTCCGCAGAGGCACTGAGGCCGGTGGGGGTTTCGGTCGGGGCCGTCATCGTCGCGGGTGGCACACATTGTTAGCGCTGCGCGCAAGTCGATTCTTACCTGGGGGTAAGACCGGCTCCCGGGGAGACGCAGAAAGAGGACAGGCAACCCACCAACCAGAGGAGATTCCATGTCCACCACCGCCACCCTCGACCCGCGCGCCGAAGCCGTCGCCGCTTCGGCGACCTTCGCCGAGAAGCTGAAGCGCGATCCGGCCTATCAGGCGTTCCTCCTGCTGCGCATCGCCTTCACCGTCGCCCCGATCCTCTTCGGCCTCGACAAGTTCTTCAATGTGATGGTCGATTGGGAGTCCTACCTGGCGCCCTGGATCAACGACATCATCCCCGGCAGCGCTTCCACCGCGATGCACCTGGTCGGCGTCGTCGAGATCGTCGCCGGGATCGTCGTTGCCCTGAAGCCGCGCTACGGCGCCTACGTCGTCGCCGCCTGGCTCGGTGGAATCGTCATCGACCTGCTCACCTACTCCGGCTACTACGACATCGCCCTGCGCGACTTCGGCCTGATGCTGGGCGCGCTCACCCTGGCGCGGCTGGCGAGCGTGTACGACCGGCCGGGGTTCGAAATCAGTCTCTAGGAGGGCTGGCGAAATCAGTCCAGGCTGATGCCCGAGGTAGCGGCGCCTCACTCGTGATCTGACGCCGGCGCGCTCGTCGCCGCTGGGCGAGCGCGGAAGCCGGCGATCAGACCCCACAGTGAGACGATTGCCCAGGCTCCCTCGAGCAGGAGGAATCCCCACTGCGAGCCGCCCGCCGCGAGCACGGCGAGGATGATCGAGCCGGCCAGGTTGAGAGTGAGGTAAAGGCGGGACCGTGGATCGAGGCGCTCCATCTGCGCGGCGACGTAGGCGATGAGTATCAGCGCCGCGCCGATGACCTGGATGACCTGATCCACACCCCAAGGCTAGTGCCGCTGGTAGCGTCGCTCAGATGAAGATGCGCGCCGCGGTCCTCGAGCAGTTCGGCGCGCCGCTCAGCGTGCAGGAGGTCGAGCTGGCGAAGCCGCGCGCCGGCGAGGTCCTGGTCCGGCTCGCCGCCTGCGGCGTCTGCCACACCGACCTCTACACCGCATCCGGCGCCGATCCCTCCGGCTACGCGCCGACGGTGCTCGGCCACGAGGGCGCCGGCGTGGTCGAGCGGGTGGGCCCCGACGTCACGCTGCTGGCGCCCGGCGATCACGTCGTCACCCTCTTCTCGCCCCAGTGCGGCGAGTGCGTCCACTGCCTCGATCCGCGCACCAACCTCTGCCTGGCGATCCGCGAGCAGCAGAACCAGGGCTTCCTGCCGGACGGCAGCACCCGCATCTCCCGCGACGGCGAGCCGATCCGCCACTTCATGGGCTGCTCGACCTTCGCCGAGTACACGGTGATGCCGGAGATCGCCCTCGCCAAGGTCAGTCCCGAGGCGCCCTTCGAGCACGCCTGCCTCTTTGCCTGCGGCCTCTCGACCGGGCTCGGCGCCGCGATCAACACCGCCGCGGTGCAGCCGGGCGCCACCTGCGTCGTCTTCGGCGCCGGCATGGTCGGGCTCGGCGCGGTCGCCGGCTGCCGCCTGCAGGGGGCCGAGCGGATCGCCTGCGTCGACCTCTCGCCTGAGCGGCTCGAGCTGGCGCGCGGGCAGGGCGCCACCGATCTGCTGCTCGCCGGCGCGAACACGCTCGAGGAGATCCTCGAGATGACCGGCGGCTTCGGCGCCGACTTCACCTTTGAGGCGACCGGCAACGTCGCCGTGATGCGCCAGGCGGTCGAAGCGGCGCGCATGGGCTGGGGCCTTTGCACCGTCGCCGGCGTCGCCGGCAAGGGGGAGACCCTCGATGTCGTGCCGCGCTTCTTGATCACCGGTCGCCGCATCGCCGGCTCCTCCTTTGGCGGCGTCAAGGGCCGCGAGGGGGTGCCGGTCCTGATCGAGCGCTACCTCGCCGGCGAGATCGACCTGGCCCCGTTCGTCTCCCACCGCATCGGCCTCGAGGAGGTCAATCGTGGCTTTGAGCTGATGGAGGCCAAGGACGGTATCCGCAGCGTGATCGAGTTTGCCTAGCGGCTAGGCTGGCGCCCTTGGCATACCGCAAGCTCCCGGCATCGGAGGCGTTCTGGCGCCCCTCCAATCAGATGGGGATCGATAACACCGATCTCGCCGGCCAACTCGGGGCGCGCCAGCTCGGCGCCAGGCTCTGGCGGCTGAAGCCCGGCCAGGCCTCGACTAAGCATCGCCATTTTGACCAGGAGGAGCTCTACCTGCTGCTCGAGGGCTCGGGTCGCATTCGGATCGACGAGGACCTGCTCACCCTGGAGCCGCTGGACAGCGTGCTGGTCGAGCCCTCCTCGGCGCGCCAGGTCTTCAACGACACCGAGGCGGACCAGCTCTGGTTCGTCGCCGGCGCTCCGCGCGAGCTGGCGAACACGCTGGAGATGACCGCCGAGCAGCTCGCCTCCCTGTACCCCGACGGCCCGAAAGCGCTGCCGCCCGAGCTCAGCTGAGGCGCCCCGTGCGACCAAGGTCGCGAGATCCCGCACGCTGAACTGGTCGAAAAGGATTAGACAGGCAAATTGCGGGAAACCAGGGAGCCCGGCCCCAGGTCGGTCACTGCCTGAACGAGGAGGGAACATGGCTCAGACAAAGACAAAAAGGGCGAAACCAGCGAAAAAATCGCGGCCATCGAGCACGCCCAAAACAAAAGCGAAAACCACGCGGAAATCGAGCGCGAACGGGGCCGGCGACGGCGCCAAGGCGATCCGAGACGCGGTCGGCAGCGCCGGCAAAGAGGCCGGACATGCCGTCAGCAAAGCCAAGGTCCCGTTGCTGGCCGGCGGCGCAGCCGTGGCCGGCACCGTCGGCGGTCTTATGCTGGGTGCCAGTCGCTCCGGCGACAAGGTGCTTGGCGTCAAGCTGCCCAAGTCCAAGCGGGTCAAGCTGAGGTCTCGGGACTTTTCGAAAGCCGCAAAGGAGGTCGGTCGCTTCGGCGAAAACGTCGGCGAGCTGACGACCGAGTTGAGGCGCGCTCGCGAGGGTCTCGCCGGCGGCGACGGCAAGCAGAGCTCGCCGATCGAGGTCCTGCTTAGCAGCCTGACCTCTCGTCGCTAGCGGGGCGGGTCTCCGCATGGGCGACGGCTATGTCGGGTAGGAGAGCCGACAGAGCGAAAGACAAGAGAGGACTCAAATGGCTGAAGAGGTTCGCAACAAGGACGACGCAAAAGGGCGCGTGAAGGAGGCTGCCGGCAGCCTTACCGGCGACGATGATCTCAAGCGCGAGGGCAAGGTCGACAAGGCCACCGGCGCGGCTAAGGACGGGGTCGAGAAGGTCGCTGACAAGGTCAAGGGCGCGCTGGGACGCAACGATTAACGTCACGGCGCGGTAGGCACCACATGCCCGTCTGGATCGCCCGCCGCGCTGTGCCCGCTGCCCGGAAGCGGGTCGCAAGGAGGATCGGGCGGTGCGCGGTTAACGCCGCGTCCACCGAACGGCGTCGGCGATGACGGACCTCGTCCTCGGCCCGTTGCTGCGCTACGTCGGCGAGACCGAGGCAACGGTCTGGGTCGAGACCGACTCGCCCTGCGAGGTCGAGGTGCTCGGTCACCGCGAGCCGACCTTCACAGTCGAGGAGCACTTCTACGCGTTGGTCCGGATCGAGGACCTCGAGCCGGGCAGCTTCAACGAGTACGAGGTCAAGCTCGACGGCGAGCGGCGCTGGCCCGAAGCGGGCGCCGAGCTGCCGCCGAGCGTGATTCGCACGCTCGGCCGCGACGAGCCGCTCGACGTCTGCTTCGGCTCCTGCCGGGTGGCCCTGCCCCACACCGAGCCCTACACGGAGAGCAAGGACCGCCACGACGACGGCAAGGAGTACGACGCCCTGCGCGTGCTCGCGCTGGAAATGAGCCGCAGCGAGCGCCACAAGTGGCCCGAGCTGCTCTTCCTGCTCGGCGATCAGGTCTACGTCGACGAGGGCTCCCCACGGACGCGCGAGTGGATCCGCGAACGGCGCGGCACCGGCACGCCGCCGGGCGATGAGGTCACCGACTTCGAGGAGTACTCCTGGCTCTACCTTGAGTCCTGGAGCGACCCGATGATCCGCTGGCTCTTCTCAACGGTCTCGGTCTCGATGCTCTGGGACGACCACGACATGAACGACGACTGGAACATCTCCTGCTCTTGGGTCGAGGAGATGGGCGAACGCTCCTGGTGGCATGGCCGCGCCGCCTCGGGGATCATGAGCTACTGGGTCTACCAGCACCTCGGCAACCTCTCGCCACGCGAGCTCGACGAGAACGAGCTCTACCGGCGAGTCCGCGGCAGCGAGCGCGCAACCAGCGAGTTGCGCCGCTTCGCCGCCGAGATCGATACGACCGGCTCGGGCAGTCGCTGGAGCTACTGCCGCGATCTCGGCAACACGCGGGCGCTCTTCGTCGACTCGCGCGCCGGCCGGGTGCTGAGGCGGGGAGAGCGTTCGATCTTCGACGAGGATGAGTGGGGGTGGATCGTCGAGCACGCCAATGGCGACTTCGACCACCTGCTGATCTCGACCACAGTTCCCTTTCTGCTCTCGCCCGGCTTTCACTACCTCGAGGCCTGGAGCGAGCGGGTCTGCGACGGCGCCTGGGGCGGGCTGCTCGCGCGCGGGGGCGAGCGGCTCCGCCGTGCGGTCGACTTCGACCACTGGGCCTCCTTCGAGAAGTCCTTCCAGTTGCTGCGCGGCCTGCTCGAAGAGGTCGGCTCCGGCAAGCGAGGCAGGGCGCCGGCCTCGATCGTCGTCCTCTCCGGCGACGTCCATCACGCATATCTGGCCGAGACCGCCTTCCGGCCAGGGGCCGAGATGCGCAGCGCCGTCTACCAGGCCGTCTGTTCTCCCTACCGCAATCCGCTCGATACTCACGAGCGGCGGGCGATCAAAGTCGGCTTCACCCGTCCCTTCATCGCCGCGATGCGTGGCCTCGCCGGGTGGGCGGGCGCTTCGGACCCGGGTTTGCGCTGGCGCCTCGCCGAGGGGCCCTACTTCGACAACCAGGTCGCGACCCTGCGCCTCGACGGGCGCCGGGCCGTGATGCAGCTCGACAAGACGGTCCCCGGCGAAGAGGAGGAGCGCCGCCTCGACTGCGTCTTCGAGCGCCGCTTGGCCTAGCCGCGCGGGATTCGGAGGGCCGCGACCGGGTAGGAGCTACGCGTACCGCGAATCGCCTCGAGGGAAGCGCCGGCCCGTCAGCCGGACCTTCACGGGCCCAACTGACTAAGGAGGAGGAAATGGCCGATTTGACCACTCTGGAGGAGAAGCTGGCCGAGGTAACGGGACTGGCCGGTGCCGCGCGGGAGGCGACGAAGAAGGTCGAGTCGCTGCTCGATGGCGGCGAACTGGCCGGGAAGCTGCGCGAGATGCGCGAGGAGGCGGAGGAGACCGAAAGCCGTTGCCTCGAGGTCGCCGCCGAGCGCGATGGCAAGAAGACCGCGATCGAGGAGAAGGCCCGCGAAGCCAAAAGCGAGGCGACCGAGATGATGAAGACCTACCTCGGCGAGGACTCCGATGAGCTCGACGGCTTCGAGTTCCTGACCATGGCCGAGGCCGGCGAGGTCGGCCACTGGGCGATCCTCGGCAAGCTCAACGAGGCCGCCGGGGAGGAGGAGATCCAGGAGCTGGTCGAGTGGGCGCTGCCGATCCAGGAGCGCCACCTGATCACGGTCCGCGACGGCTCACTCGAGCTGGCCGCGAACGAGGATCCGAACTCCTGAGGAGCCGCCCAACGGCCATGGCCGGCACGGTCCGATCGCGGCGCCTGCGGCGTTCGGATTGTGCCGGCGAGGGCATCGTCCGCCGCCGCCGCGGGCGCGGCTTCGCCTACCTCGATGCCGACGGCGAGCGGGTCGAGGACCCCGAAACCCTGGAGCGGATCGGCGAGCTGGCGATCCCGCCTGCCTGGCAGGAGGTCTGGGTCTGCCCCGACCCACTGGGCCACATCCAGGCGACCGGGACCGACGCCGCCGGCCGCAAGCAGTACCTCTACCACTCGCGCTGGCAGCAGCGCCAGGCCGAGCGCAAGTTCGAGACGGTGCGCCAGTTCGCCGCCGCCCTGCCGCGCCTGCGGCGCGCCGTCACCGCCGACCTGCGGCGGCGGGGGATGCCGCGCGAGCGCGCCCTGGCCTGCGCCGTGCGCCTGCTCGACTTTGGCTTCTTTCGCGTCGGCGGCGAGACCTACGCCGAGGAAAACGAGAGCTATGGCCTGGCGACGGTCCGCCGCGAGCACGTCACGGTGAGCGGCGGCGAGGCGGTCTTCGACTTCCCGGCCAAGAGTGGCCGGCGGCGCGTGCAGTCGATCCGCGACCCGGCGGCGATCCGCGCGATCGAAGCGATGCGCCGCCGCCGCGGCGGGCCCGATGACCTGCTCGCCTGGCGCGAGGAGGGGGAGTGGCGCGATGTCCACTCCGACGACGTCAACGCCTACATCCAGGCCAGGATCGGCGAGGACTTCTCGGCCAAGGACTTCCGCACCTGGCACGGTACGGTGCTCGCCGCGGTCGAGCTCGCCGGCGAGCCGGCGCCAAGTTCGGAGGCCGCCGCCAAGCGCTCGATCGCGGCCGCGGTCAAGCGCGTCGCCGAGGCGCTGGGCAACACTCCCGCCGTCTGCCGTCGCTCCTACATCGATCCGCGCGTCCTCGACCGCTTCCGCGACGGCGAGCGGATCCGGCCGGCAGCCAGTGCGAACAGCAAGCTCAGCGCCAGGCGCCGGGCGAAGATCGAGCGCGAAGTGCTGCGCCTGGTCTCCTGAGCGCCGACCGCGCAAGCGGGCGTCCCGCCGGGCAGGCGGTGGCGATTGTCGGCGATCAGCCGGTAGGCGCCGGCGGCGAGCCGTGCGACTCCCGGCAGGAGCATGGTCCGGCCGGGGAGGGTCCAGATGCCGCCGGCGCTGCACAGTGCGGCGGCGATCGCCGCGTGGCCGGAGCGGGCGCTGCCGTCGATCTCGACCCATTGCACCGAGGCGGCCGCCTCCGCTTCGGTCAGGCCCAAAGCACCGAGGTCGATCTGCTGCCAAGCGGCGATTTCCGCCTGGGTCCCGATCCTCTCCAGCAGGCGCGCCGAGCTGGTGCAGAAGGCGCAGTCGCCGTCGTAGACCAGCACCGGCCGTGCCCGGACCGTCATCTCACTTCCACGACTCGCTGAGCAGTCGGTCGATTGCCAGCCGCAGTACCTGGGAGCGACTCTTGCCATCGTGCTGGGCCGCGATGAAGTAGCTGCCGACGAAGAGCGAGTAAGTCAGCATGCTGCGCGCCTCGACCTCGTCCTCGTCGGAGCAGAACTGGCCGAAGAGCAAGCGCAGGTAGGCCATGCGCCGGCCGTCGATCCGGCGCAGCCGCGCGGCGACATCGGCGTCGCGGCGCGACCACTCGCGGATCGCCAGCTCGACCGCGAAATCGACCGAGGGGGCGAGCGCGAAGAGGTGCGCCAGCTTGGCTCGCGGCTCGTCCGGCTGGCTCTCAACCTGGGCGATCACGTCCTCGACCACCGCCTTCTCCCAGCTGTCGAGCGTCTCGGCGAGCAGGGCCCGGCGATCCTTGAAGTGCCAGTAGAACCCGCCCTTGGAAACCCCGAGCGAGGCGGCCAGGGCCTCGACCCGAACAGCCTCCGGGCCGCCGGCGCCAAGCGCTCGCTGAGCTGCTTCGATCCAGGCTCGACGGGGGGTTCGGACGTTGGCCACGATTTATCTATACGGCACCGTATTGACAGGTGCAAGCGATGGTGTTAAGGATCAATCCATACGACATCGTATGGATTGAAAGGATTCGGCATGAAGCTTCCTAATACAGCGCACGAATCTGGACCCTGGCGCATCCGCGAGATCGTCCCGGACTTCACCTTGGAGGATGTCTGGGCGCTGCCTATGCAGGGCGACGCCGAGGACTTCCCGGCGGTGCTAGAGCTACTGACTTCCGCCGACCCGGCCAACGCGGACTCCCTCCCGACCCGCTTGCTCTGGCGCCTGCGCGATCGCATCGGCAGGTGGCTCGACCTCGGCGAGATCTCCGCCCCGGTCAAGGGCGGGGCGGACGAAGCGAGCAGGTTCCCCATACCGGGCACGAGCGAAGAATCGCTGAGCGGCCGCTTGCCCGGGGACCTTCGCGGCACGGTGGCGGATGTGGACCTCGGCTCGCTCCCCTTCGTCCCGCTTTACCGCAGCGACGACGAGTTCGCCGCGGAGGTCTCGAACCGGACCATGCACGGTGTGATGCACCTGGCTTGGGTTGAGCAGGGCCAGGGCCGCTATCGGGCGCAGATGGCGGTCTACGTCAAGCCAAACGGTCTCCTCGGCAAGGGGTACATGGCACTGATCAAGCCCTTCCGTTACCTGATTGTCTACCCGGCGTTGATGCGGCAGAGCGGTCGGATGTGGAACGAACGCCCGCCTCGGCGGGTGGTGCCGGCCTAGGACTGCTCAGCCGCCGGCTTGAGCAGGGCAAGGTGCTCGTGGACGAAGCGCACGACCGTGGCGCCCTCGCCGACCGCTGTGGCGCAGCGCTTGATCGAGCCCGCGCGCACGTCGCCGGCCGCGTAGATGCCGGGGACGCTGGTTTCGAGCAGGCCGTCGGCGTCCGCCTCGACGCCGGTCAGCACGAAACCCTTGGCGTCGCGGGCGATTGCCTCGCCGAGCCAATCGGTGCAGGGCGTGGCGCCGAGGAAGAGGAAGAGGAAGGAGAAGGGCAGCTCTTCCCCGTTGGTCAGGGTCACTGCCTCGAGCCTACCCTCGTCGCCGTGCAGGGCGCTGACTTCGCTGCGGTTACGGACGGCGACGCCGTAGCGGTCGAGCTCCTCGATCAGGTAGTTGGACATCGTCTCGCCGAGGTCGGCGCGCCGGTGCAGGAGGGTGACCAGGGCGCCGCCGCGGGCGAGCCAGATCGCCGCCTGTGCCGCCGAGTTTCCACCGCCGATCACTCCGACCCGCTGGCCGCCGCAGAGCTGGCCCTCGGGCGGCCCGGCGGCGTAGAAGACGCTGATCCCCTCGTAGTCGTCGAGGTTCTCGACCGGCAGCCGCCGGTATTCGGCCCCGGTCGAGAGCAGCACCGTGCGGGCGAGGATCTCGTTGCCTTCCTCGAGCTTGACCAGGTGCCGCTCGCGGCCTGGCTCGAGCGCGCGGGCGCGGTAGGGCGCCGCCGTGCGGGCGCCGAACTTGCGCGCCTGGGTGACCGCGCGGCTGGTCAGCTCGCTGCCGGTGATGCCGGCCGGGAAGCCGAGGTAATTCTCGATCCGCCGCGAGGTGCCGGCCTGACCGCCGAGCACGGTGCTCTCGATCACCAGCGTGTCGAGGCCCTCCGAGGCGCCGTACACCGCGGCGCCGAGGCCGGCCGGGCCGCCGCCGAGGATCAGCAGGTCGACCTCCTCGCGCTCGTCCAGCTCCAGCCCGATTCCCAGCGCCCGCGAGAGCCGGCCGTTGCTCGGGTTGCGCAGGTCGGCACCGCCGGGCAGGCGCACCAGGGGGATCTCCGCCGGGTCGAGCTGCTCGAGCAGGACCTTTGCCTCCTCGCTCCCGTCCGGTGTGAGCCATGAATACGGCAGGCGCTGGCGCCGGGCGAAGTCGAGCAGCCGCCGGGTGTCGCTCGAGTCGCGGGGGCCGACGATCTCGACCCCGATCCCCTGCTGGCGCTGCAGCCGTTCGCGTCGCTCGATGAAGGCGGAGAGCAGGAGATCTGAGAGCGAGCCGTCCTCGAAGAGCAGTTTTCGCAGCACGTCGCGTTCGACCTCGATGTAGCGCAGCGGCTGGGTGACGACAGCGGTGAGGAAGACGGTCTGGCCGGAGAGCAGGCTCATCTCGCCGAGGAAGCCGGAGGCCCCGTGGCGGACGATCTCGCGGCCGGCCGGATCGGTGATCGCGACCTCGCCCTCTTGGATCGCGATGAAGGGGTAGTTGGCGTCGCCGACCTCGAAGAGCTTCTCGCCTACCGCCGCGGTCCGCTCTTCGCCGAGCGCCGCGAGCGTCGCCAGCTGTGAGCTGGAGAGAACCCGGCTTGTCGGACCGGAGGCCACCGGAGCCCAGCCTAGATGGTCGGTTCGCCAGGGCACGGCAGCGCTGCCTCCAAAGTCGGCCGGGCCTATCCCGCGTCGAGGAGTCCGACCCGGATGACGCGGGTAGTAGCTCCTCGACTTGACGCAGCCACGGAAAAGCGAGCCGGGGCGGCCTGCCGCCGGCACTGGGACCTGGGCGACGCTGAGGCGGACCGCCCGCGAGTTCCAGCGCGACAACCTGGCCGATTGGGCGGCGGCGCTGACCTACTACGGCCTGCTCTCGCTGTTCCCGGCACTGATCGCGATGGTCTCGCTGCTTGGCCTCTTCGGCGACCCGCGCACGACAACCGCGAGCCTGACCCAGATCATCACCTCGATCGGGCCCGAATCGGCGGCGCAAACCTTCGAAGGGCCGATCCACTCCGTCGTCTCCAACCAGAGCGCCGCCGGCTTCGCCTTCGTCTTCGGCCTGCTGGTGGCGCTGTGGTCGGCCTCGGGCTACATCGGCGCCTTCATGCGCGCCTCCAACGTGATCTACGAGACCGAGGAGGGCCGGCCGTTCTGGAAGCTGCGCCCGCTGCAACTGGCGGTGACCTTGGTGATGGTCGTGGCGATGGCGCTGCTGGCACTCGGCCTCGTCCTCACCGGGCCGATCGTCGAAGCGGTGGCCGAACCGGTGGGGCTCGGCAGCACCGCGGTCGACGTCTGGAACATCGCCAAGTGGCCGGTGATGGTGGCGATCTTCGTGCTCATGGTCGACCTCCTCTACTACGCCTCTCCTAACGCCAAGCTGCGCGGCTTCCGCTGGGTGACGCCAGGCTGCCTCGTGGCGATGGTGGCCTGGGCGATCGTCTCGGTCGCCTTCGCCTTCTACGTCGCCAACTTCGGCTCCTACGACAAGACCTACGGCACGCTCGGCGGCCTGGTCGCGCTGCTGGTCTGGCTCTGGATCAGCAACCTGGCGATCCTCTTCGGCCACCAGCTGAACGCCGAGCGCGAGCGCAGTGCCGAGATCGAGGAGGGAACACCGCGGGCCGAGAGCGAGATCCAGCTCCAGCCGCGGGCGGAGCCATAGTGCGGCACATGCTCAAGGCAGGCAAGACCGGCGAGGGGCTGGCCAAGACGGCCATGGCCCTCTTCTGGACCAGCGGCTACATCGTCGGCGCCCTGGCGACCGCCCACACGCCGGCCCTCACGGTCAGCTTCTGGCGGTTGCTCGTCGCGACCCCTTTGATGGCCGTCATTGCCCTGGTCGCGAAGGCACGATGGCCGCGAGGTACTGAATTCGGCTGGGTCGTCCTGGCCGGCGTGCTGTTGCAGGCGGTGCAGTTCTCCGGTGTCTACACGGCGTTGCAGGTGGGCGCTCCGGCCGGCCTGGTCGCCTTGCTGGCCGGCACCAGCCCGGTGCTCGTCGCGATCGGCGGTTCGCTGCTCTTCGACGAGCACCTCGATCGCCGCCAGTGGATCGGATCGGCGATCGGCGTGCTCGGCGTCGTCTTCGCCGTCGGAGACGAGATGCAGGGCGCGCTCACCGTCGGCGGCTTGCTGCTTGCGCTGCTCGGCGTCGGCGGCCTCGCTTCCGGCACCCTCGTGCAGCGCCACCGCGTCGGCGCGGTCGACCCCCGCAGCGCCAACACGATCCAGCTCGCGGCCTCTGCCCTCTTCATGGCTGTGGTCGCGGGCATCGGCCCGGGCTTCTCGGTGCCGATCACCTACGCCGCCCTGGCACCGATCGTCTGGCTGACCCTGGGCCTCTCGATCTGCGCCATCCTGCTCTTCTTTTGGCTCCTGCGCCGCCAGAAGGGGGGAGAGGCGACCAGCTTCCTCTACGTCGTCCCCTCAGTGACCGCGATCGCCGCGGTGCCGGTGCTGGACCAGTCGCTCAACCCCGGTGTGGTCGTCGGGCTCGTGCTCGGCCTGGTCGGCGTCAACATGGTCGGCGGTGGTCGCGTCCGGCGCTCGCCCGGCCTAAGATCGAGCCATGTGCAGAAACATCAAAACCCTCTACAACTTCGATCCACCGGCCACTGACGAGGAGGTCAGCGCGGCGGCACGGCAGTTCGTGCGCAAGATCAGCGGCTTCAACAAACCGTCGCAGGCAAACGCCGAGGCATTCGAGCAGGCGGTAGCGGAAGTGACCGAGGTCTCGGCGCGGCTGCTCGACCACCTCGTCACCACGGCGCCGCCGAAGGACCGCGAGGTCGAGGCGGCCAAGCGGCGGGCGCGGGCGGAAGAGCGCTTCGCCGCCTAGGCACTCCTGGCGGCCCCAGTCGATTGATGCGGGGTTCCGGAGATTGCTGCAGGGTTCCGGAGATTGCAATTACGCATTTCATTAGCCATGGGGTGAGCTCGCGCTCTCATTAGCCATGGGTGAGCTCGCGCTCGAGGATCTCCGCCAGTGCGTCGGCGACTCCGTTGGCAGGGATGCTGCAAATCTGTGCCGCGGAAGCGGCGCCGCGCACGTTTTCCGCGGCCCTCAGAGCGTGCCAGTGAGAGTCATAAGACTCGCCTGCGGTGGCGATTGGCCGGCCGTCGGCGCCGAGCAAGCGCCAGCGCCACTTCCCCACCAGGTCTTCATAAGCGTCAAATCGCGGCATCTCGTCTCCTCTGATCGAATGGGAACATATGTTCGCATAGCGATCGGGGGAATATGTAGCCGCAGCACGTACACAGGCTCAAACCCGCTTGCTATGCGGAAATCGATTGCAGCCCAGCTTGCAAACCCCCGAAATCGAGGTCAAAGGGCGGTGCAGCGTGTACGTGTGTCTGGTATCATTCAGACATGGCCTGGAACCGCAACTCAGTAGCGCCTTCGCCGTCAAGCGAAAGCCAGATGACCTACAGCCGGTTCCTGGAGCTATTCCCCGACAACGACGCCTGCCTGGAGCACCTGAAGGAGCGCTTCTTCGCAGATGGCACCGAGTGCCCGAAGTGCGGCAAGGCGAGCAAGTTCCACCGGATCAAAGGCCGCTCGGCCTATAGCTGCCAGTTCTGCGGCCACCACGTCTATCCGACCGCCGGGACCATCTTCCACAAGTCGACCGTGAGCCTCCAGCTCTGGTTCTTCGCCGTCTATCTAATGAGCAGCACCCGCTGCGGGATCAGCGCCAAGCAGCTCGAGCGCGAGATCGGCGTCACCTACAAGACGGCTCATCGCATGTTCAAGCAGATCCGCTCGCTCTTGGCCGACGATGACGATGGCCAGTTGGACGGCAGCGTTGAGGTCGATGAGTCGGCCTACGGCGGACGGGTCCGGGCCAACGAAACGCCGGCGCAAAAAATGAAAAAGAAAAGCTACCGGCCGACGATCCTCGCGATGGTCGAGCGTGGGGGACGGGTTCGGCCTTTGGTCATCCCCGACCGCGGTACCCGCTCAATCCACATGGCGGTCCGCCAGCACGTCCTACCGTCTTCGATGCTCTTTACCGACGAATGGGACGCCTACAAGACGCTGGCGCCCGGCTACCGGGGCCATCGCCGGATCAAGCACGAAGCCCAGATCTATGCGATCGGCGAGACCCATACCCAGACCGTCGAGGGCTTCTTCGGCCTGTTCAAGAACGGCGTTCGCGGCGTCTACCACGCGATCAGCAGCGACTACTTGCAGGCCTACTTGGATGAGTACGCCTTCCGCTACAACCGTCGCTACTCAAAGGAGCCGATGTTCTGGGCGATGCTCAACCGGGTCCAGAAGACGGCAGTCCTAGCTTCTTCCTAGCCTTGTTTGAGGTCGCCTTCCCAAGATCGCGCAGGAAGTCGGCCTCTGAGTGCTTCGGGTCCATTTTCTCGACCACGTCCCTCTCGGGGGCGGTCGGAGCCTGCTTCTCTGGGCGCTTCCTCTCAGCCATGGCCTATATCCAAGGCTACAGCTAAGATGGGGGTCAACGGAGGGCGTGGGATTCGAACCCACAATGCCTGCGAGCATCCCCGGTCCTAAGTCGGGGCGAGTTCACCTGATACTCAGGCCCTCCATGTTTTGCGGTGTCGGGCGCGAAGGGCTCCAACTCCTCGCACATGCCCGGCACTGCCCCTTGCTTCTATTCACCGCGCGAGAGGAGCCTTCGGGTTAACCCCGCGCTGTCGGTTCCCTCCTACGAATCTGCGCTACCCCCTTCAGTCATCGGTGCGACCTTAGCATGCTATCTCCCGGAAAGAGATACGGGATAGAGATAGGGAGCTTCTATTTGTCTCCTACTCTTGTTAGGCTTCGGCTATGGAGAATTCAGAAGCAACCCAGGCAACAGCTCCCAAGCGGCCCAAGCACCGCAGCCCGAGCTTCCCCTCGATCAATCTTGAGAAGGCGCTGGAACGTGCGCAGCGCCTTTGGGATATTGCGGGTAAGCACCCTGCGCCCTTGGAAAGTGCAATGAAGTCTTGGGGCTACGCTCCCAGAAGCAGTGGCGGACTTCAAACGATCGGGGCGATGAAGCAATACGGCCTGCTGGAAGACAAAGGAAGCCGCGCTGCACGCCAGTTGATCCTCACTAAGGCGGCTCAAGAGCTTTTGGTTTATGGGACGGACAAGGACTCCACCGAGTGGCGGGAACGCGCGCGCGATGCCGCCTTGCGCCCGAAGATCCATCGTCTCCTCTGGGATAAATACGAGGGGTCACTTCCCGACGACTCGATCATGCTCCCTTTCCTTAAGTTGGACCTTGGATTTAGCGACGATGCTGCATCCGGGATGCTCAAGGGCCTGCGTGCCACCCTCGCCTTTGCAAAGGTTGCTGAGGGCGGTGATACGGTGTCTGAAGATGAGCAAGACACAGATGAGTTTGGCGATGGAAATGGATCGGGTAGCGCTAAAGACTTCGACCTCATGACCTCCGTGTTCGCCCCTACTGCCCCCAACCCCGAGGCACCCTCAGGGACTTCTGAAGCCCCGAAGGCTCAGAAGCAGCGGGCCGTCCAAGTCACCTATTCGCCAACCGCTTGGGCGCTCGTACAGGCTCCATTCCCTCTTAGCGAAACCGATTGGGAGGCAATGATGCGGGTTCTGGAGGGCATGAAGCCGGGCTTGGTTCAACCGGACGAGTAAGAGGTCAATCCTCCGGCCCACCTGCTGTCTCGAAATGCCCAAGCCGTACGTTCCCCGGCTCCCATCTGATCCCCTCAAATAGCGCGCCAGGCTCGACTTCGAGCGCCCCTGCGAGCTTGGCCAGCGTGTCGATCTTTGGAATGCGACCGCCGCGCTCCAGTAGTCCGATCTCTGTGCGATGGAGCGAGGCGCGGAAGGCCAAATCCTCTTGGGTTGTGTCTGCCCGCTCGCGCAGTCGAGAGAGGTTGGCTCCGAACTGCTTCGCGACGCTCATTCGCCTTCGAGCTGATTTGCGTGGAGGGCGGCGCGGGTTGGCAGCACCGAAGCTCCCTCGCAGCGCAGGAGGCCAGCGCCGACGAGGTCGCGGATCGCCCGCTCGACCTCGTCGCCTTCCTGGTCGCTGAACTCGCGGGCGATCTCGCAGATCGTCAGCGTGGCTGGGTGCTGGTCTAGGACGAAGGCCTGGACGGCGCGTTGAGCGCTGGCATCGTCGCTTTCAGTGGGTGGTAGATCGCAGCCATGGTCGCGCTGCGGGTTAGCCTGAGCCTGCATGGGGAGCATCCCTCCTCGTGCCGGGCCGGGGGACCGTTCACGCGGTTGCCCCGGCCGCTTTTCAATTGTCGGCGGTGAGGCTAGGCGGGGTGCGGCATTCGCAGGTACGTGTCGCGGCTACACACTTGCCAGCGATCGGCGGAAACCGAGTTCGATAGCGTGCCACTTACCCGGCGTAAGTGCCTCGCCCCGAGCAGGAGATCTCATGACCTCGTCCATCCAGGACCGGACGCATCCCAACCTGACCCTGGCAGTGCTCGCCCTCGGCGGGATGGCCTACGCGCTGCTCAGCTCGGCCGTCGTGCCGGCGTTGCCGACGATGCAGCACGACCTCGGCACCAGCGAGACCGGGATCACCTGGCTGCTGACCGGCTACCTGCTCGCGGCCTCGGTCGGAACCTCGATCCTCGGCCGGCTCGGCGACATGTACGGCAAGGAGCGGCTGCTGCTCTGGACCCTGGTCATCCTCGCCGCCGGCACCCTGCTGGCGGCTGTCTCCAACTCGCTGGCGGTGCTGATCGCGGCGCGCTTCATCCAGGGCGCCGGTGGCGGCATCTTCCCGCTCGCCTACGGCATCGTCCGCGACGAGTTCCCGGCCGAGAAGGTGGCGGGCGGGATCGGCATGCTCTCGGCGATCCTCGGCATCGGCGGCGGCCTCGGCATCGTCCTCTCCGGTGTCATCGTCGAGCACCTGAACTATCACTGGCTCTTTTGGATCCCGCTGGTTGCCGTCGTGCTCGCCGCCTTCGCCACCTGGCGCTTCGTGCCGGAGTCGCCGGTGCGCACCCCGGGCAAGATCAACTGGCTGGCCGCGGGGCTGATGACGATCGGACTCTCGGCGATGCTGCTCGCGATCAGTCAGACGACGACCTGGGGCTGGGTCTCGGGCAGGACGCTCGGCCTGACCCTCTTCGGCGTCCTCGTCACCATCGCCTGGATCGCGGTCGAGGTGCGCAGCCGCGAACCGCTGATCGACATGACGATGATGCGGGTGCGCGGCGTCTGGACCACCAACGCGGCCGCTTTCCTGCTCGGCGCCGGCCTCTACGCCTCCTTCATCGTCTTTCCACAGTTCGCCCAGCTGCCGAAGAGCACTGGCTTCGGCTTCGGCGCCTCGGTGGTCGTCTCCGGCCTGTACCTGCTGCCGGCGACAATCGGGATGACGATCCTCGGCCTGCGCGCCGGACCGATTGCGTCCCGCTTCGGCTCGCGCAACGCGCTGCTGGCCGGAACAGTCTTCGCCACCGCCTCTTTCATCATGCTCGCCGTCGCCCACGAGCATCCCTACGAGCTGCTGATCGCCGCCGCCCTGCTGGGCATCGGCATCGGCCTCTCCTTCGCCGCGCTCGGCAACCTGATCGTTCAAGCGGTCTCACCGGAGCAGACCGGTGTCGCCAGCGGCATGAACAACGTGATGCGGACGCTCGGCGGCGCCCTCGGCGGCCAGCTCTCGGCCACTTTCATCGCCGACCACATGGTCAAGGACCTGCCCGCGGTCACCGGCTTCACCGAGACCTTCCTGATGGCGACCGGCTTCCTCCTGCTCTGCTTCGTCGCCGGCCTGCTGGTTCCGCGCACGCTCGGCTCGCCGGCGGGTGGCGGTTCCGCCGGCCTGGGTGACGCCGCAGCGCCCGAACCGGCTGGCGCATAGGACTGCACTCTGCGCCACGGCCGTCCGGTGCGCTTTATGCACCCGGGGAGTGCAAAAGGCGCACCGGAAGCTGGGGCGCGACCTTCTAGGGTTCCGCCGTGCGCATCCGACGGCTTGCCGCGAGCGTTACCGGGCCTCGCGGCCGCTGGGTGACCGTTGCGGTTTGGATCGCGCTGGGGGCCGCCGGCTTCGTCGCCCGCACGCAGATCGATGACGTAACCGCGGCCGGGCAGAGCAGCTACCTGCCCGCCCACGCTGAGTCGACCGAGGTCGTCAACCTGATGCGGCGCGACTTCAAGGGCGGCAATGACGTGCCGGTGCTGGTCCTCTTTGAGCGCAACGGCGGGCTCAGCGCCGCGGATCTGAACACGATCGGCAGGCTCGGCCAAGGGCTGGAACGGCTTGGGCTATCCGGCGCGACGCCGGTTTTCGCGCCCTTCTCCCGGCGGACGAAACAACCGTTGGGGGAGTTGACCCGAGCCGCGCGCGGGGTGGGGCCGATCTCGCGCGATGGCGAAGCGGCACTGGTCGCGCTGGGGATCGACAGCGAAGACCGCGGCGCCGTCGTCGACGGCGTCAAGAAGATCCGCGCCTATCTCGCCGCTCAGGCTCATCCCGGCCTGCGCTCATATGTGACGGGACCCGGCGGCGTGGCCGCCGATCTCGAGCAGGTCGCCGAAGACGCGGGGCGGACGCTGCTGATCGCGACCCTCAGCCTCGTCCTGTTTTTGCTCCTGCTCGTCTACCGGGCACCGCCCCTGGCGCTGATGCCGCTGTTGGTCGTCGGCGTCGCCTACCTGATCGCGATCGGGTTGACCTATTTGCTGATCCAGTCTGGCGCGATCACGGTCAATACAGAGGGAACCTTCCTGCTCTTGGTACTGATCTTCGGCGCCGGCACCGATTACTCACTGCTGCTGATCCACCGCTATCGCGAGGAGCTCGCCGCCGGCGGCGAGGCCCCGGCGGCCCTGCGCGCGGCGCTGGCCGAGAGCGTGCGGCCGATTGCAGCCTCGGCGGCGACGGTGATCGCGGCGATGCTGGTGCTGCTGCTCGCCGGCCTCGAGTCGACCCACTGGCTCGGCCCCGTGCTGGCGATCGGGATCGCGGTGATGCTCTGCGCCGGGCTCACCCTGCTGCCCGCTCTGCTCGCGATCCTCGGACCGCGCGCCTTCTGGCCGGGAAGGGCCTCGCGGTCCGGCGAGAAGCGCCGCCTCTGGGCGCGCGTCGCCGGCCTGGTCCGCCGCCGGCCACGGCCGATCGTCGCCGGCGTCTTTGCCGTCCTCCTCGTCCTCGCCCTCGGCAACCTGATCCATCACGGCACGATCGGTTTTGGCGAAGGCGAAACCCGCTCGACCGAATCGAGCCGCGGCAACGAAGTCCTCGCCGAACACTTCCCCCCCGGCATTGGCTCGCCGCTGACAGCGGTGCTGGGGATCGACGAAGTCGGCGCCGCGCTGCGCGGGCTCGAGCGGCTCAACTCGGTCAAGCTCGCCGTGCCGGCGCCGCCCTCCTCGGTCTCCGGCGAGGCGGCGCTGGCGATCGTGCTGCGCGGCAATCCCTACTCGGGCGAGGGGGCCGACCTGGTCAAGGGCGTTCGCGAACGGCTGGCGGAGGTCGCGCCGGGCGCCCTCGTCGGCGGCATCCCGGCCGAGAACTATGACGTCGAGCAGACCAACGCGCGTGATACGAAGCTGATCGTGCCGGGGGTGCTGGCCGTGGTCGGCCTGATCTTGATCGCGGTCCTGCGCGCCCTGGCCGCGCCCGGCTACCTGATCGTCACCGTCGTCGCCTCCTTCGCGGCGACGCTGGGACTGATCACCTTCGCCTTCACCCAACTCCTCGGCTCGAGCGGGATCAGCTTTGACCTGGTGCTGTTGGCCTTCATCTTCCTGGTCGCACTCGGAGTCGACTACAACATCTTCCTGATGACCCGCGCCCGCGAGGAGGCGCTCGCGCACGGCACGCGGGAGGGGATGCTGATCGCGCTCGAGGACACCGGCGCGGTGATCACCGGCGCCGGCCTGATCCTCGCCGGCACCTTCGCCACCCTGACCCTGCTGCCGCTCGAAGAGCTGGCTCAGATCGGCGCCACAGTCGCGATCGGCGTCCTGCTCGACACCTTTGTCGTCCGCTCGCTGCTGATCCCGGCGATCACCTACCTGTGCGGGGAGCGCGCCTGGTGGCCGGGCGATCTCCCACGGGTGGCTCAGCGGCCGGCTCGGGAACCGGCGTCCGGCGACCGTGGGTGAGCGGCTGAAACGCTGCCGTGCTGGCCGGCCCACCGGCGCGGTGGACGATAAGCGGGCCCGCCGTAGGGCGATGATCCAGATCGACGACGGCGATCACCAGCCAGATCAGCCGCGCGGCGATCGAGGTGATCGCCAGCCGGCGGATCAGGTCTGTATTCGATCGCCCGGGGTATAGGGGGTCCATGACCAACTCACTGAAGAGCACCGTCGTTCGCAAGGCGGCCAGGGCCGGCACCAAGCACACCGCCCACGGCATTGCCTCGAAACTGAAGCGCCGGCCGATGCGGGCCGGCACCCTGCTTGCCGTTGGCGGGGGGCTCGGCGCACTGACCGGCTGGGCGGCTGCGCGCCGAGGTGCAACGCATTGACCCCCTGATAGGGCCGTAAAACGTTGCACCTGGATTGGGCTCGAGTTCCCAGTCCTGTACAGCTCGAGTTCCCGGTCCTGTACAGATTCCGGGATGGGCGAGTTCCGCTACGAGGGACACCGGATCTCCTACGACTCCTACGGGGAGGGCGAGCGGGTGCTGGTGCTCGTCCACGGACTGCTGATGAACCGCCGCATGTTCGGGCGGCTGGCGCCGGAGCTGGCCGCCGCCGGCAACCGGGTGATCTGCGTCGACCTGCTCGGGCACGGGCGCTCGGACCGCCCCGAGGACCTGCGCCTGTACTCGATGCCGCTCTTCGCCCGCCAGGTGGTGGCCCTGCTTGACCACCTCGAGCTGGCCTCGGCGGTGGTGGGAGGAACATCGCTCGGCGCCAACGTCGCGCTTGAGCTGGCGACCCGCGACCCGGAGCGGGCGCGCGCACTCTTCATCGAGATGCCGGTCCTCGACAACGCCCTGCCCGCGGTCGCCGGCGCCTTCACCCCGGTCCTGCTCGGACTGCGCGCGGCGCGGCCGGCTTTCGAGCTGACCTCTCGCATCACCTCGCTGATCCCGCGCACCAACTACCCGGTCGACATCGGGCTCGACTGGGTGCGCCAGCGCCCCGGCCCCTCCGGCGCGGTGCTCGAGGGCTTGCTCCTGGGAGAGACCGCGCCGCACCGCGAGCAGCGCCTGAAGATCAAGCAGCCGACCCTGATCGTCGGCCACGCGCGCGACCCGGTCCACCCGTTCAGCGACTCGGGCATGCTCGCCGAGGAGCTCGATAACGGCCGGCTCGTCGTCGCCAGCTCGATCTTGGAGTGGCGGCTCAGGCCGGCTCGCCTCACTGCCGAGCTGGTGGATTTCCTCGATCAGGTTTCGGGCTACTCGTTTCGCTCGGTGTAGGACGCTATTGGCAGGACCCGGACATCCCCGTCGATCTCGACGCGGACACAGAGGTCTTCCATTTCAAGCTTTTTGATGTTCCAGCTGACGAGGCCAACTGAGTCTTCCAGGTTCTCGGCGATCGACTCGACGGTAACGCCATGCTCCCGGTTGGCGAGGAGCACGCCCAGGATTGTGGTCGGTTTCTTTTCCCGGATCAGGTCGACGACGGTGCGGCGAGTCTCGCGACTGATGTCGAAGGCAAGCGCGTCTGAGTCGAGCGGGGGCAGTGTGTCCACGCGGCTCATGCCGCTGGTTTCTGGCATTTAAAGTCGGCGTCCTTTCAATCGTTTGTGATCTGTCGCGGCGTTTTTTTGGCGAATACAGCAGCGCTCATAGCGCGACGTAGGTATTCGGTCATTGAGGGCCCGTATACGTCGTATCGCGGTAACACGTGTACGCGGCCGTGAGAGAGGTCGTTTCGGAGCTCTTTAAGGGACTGGAGCTCGTCATCCCAGTCAGGGTCCAGCACGGTGTCGAGCCGACCACGGAACTCACGGTCGAGACTGGCGATGGCGGAGGCGGTGGTGGCCCAGGTGCCAAGGGTCCATTCTTTCAGTTTTTTGCTCATCTCGTTTAAGGCGTGCTCGCGCCAATGCTCGCTCTCTGCGCACATCCTCCTGATCACTTCCGGCCAGTCCGGCCCGAATCGTTTGCCCAGCTCGCGCTTGAGGAACTCGGTGAAGTCCGGCTCATATTCGAGTAGGAAGGAGAGTGAAGCCGGGAACCCCTTGCGGTCGTCTAAGGCTGAGGTCCTGAGAATCTCGAGCACGAGTTCTCGCTGGGAATGATCATCTTTGGTCAGTTCGCAGGCCTCCACGACCAGCTCGCTGAGTTGATGCCGATGCTGAGCATGGAGCTTGGCGAAGACCTCAGGAGGGAAGTCGAGCCGCCGGGCGGTGTTGGTGTCGCTGTGACTGAGGTGGAGGGGGTCGTTGACGTAGTCGGACTCATAGACCGCGCTTGGGTTGGCCACCAGCAGGGTTTCCGGGCGTAGGTTCGTCGTTTTGAGGTGGATATCGAAGGATTCCGCGAGGGCGAGGATGTCGTCGAAGCTGTCGGCTACGCAGCGCACCATGTAAGTGGCAAGCGACCCGACGCCACAGTAAAGACTGGCGCGCTCGCTCATCAGCGCGCCGCTGCGCCCCGCCGATGTGGACTCCATCGCCAGCTTGATGGCCTCGATCTCTTGCTTCGGCGAAATCGAGTCCGTGGTGCGCGTAAGGCAGGTGTAGAACTTGACGCCGCCTTCGGGGACGGTGTGGCGTGGGAACAGAAGGCCGGCGTCTTTGAGCCTCCGCCACTCCTCGCTGTCGGTCGACTCGGGGTCGCTGACCACCTTCTCGATGTCGGCGGTGTTCGCCGCGATGGCTGTCTGGATCTCCTTGCTCGAGGCCAGCAGGTTTACGTCACCTTCGTGCCACATGTATCGGATTTGGGTGGTCGTGAAGCCCTTGTATTTCTCCACGTTGTGCTTAGTCGTGGAGTCGTCCAGGATCTCGATGAATCGTTCGTACGAGTGCGGCGTGAGCCAGACGCGCAGCAGTGCATCTGCCCAGCCGAAGAGCGGGTATGCGCAGGCGTATTTGACGTCCGCAATGTCGAGCAAGTCACGGATCTGCTGCGCAACCGGCCTATGAAGGGGCTCCTGAAGGCGGATCAGGACGTAATACAGCGTCTCGTCAAAGTGCTCCGCGTGGACGGCAGGGTGCCAGTTATAAGCGGCGTCCGGATTCTCACTCGGCTGATCGACCATCAGGGCCCTCTCTTGCTGGCTCGCTAGGCGTGCGCGGCGTCTTGTCCAGCGGCCTCGCTGGGCGGGCAGCTTTCGCGGAATGTAAAGGCAATACGGAGTTTTTGCGCAGTGATGCGCTGGATAGATCTCGGAACGACCGTACATCGGTACGCACCGAGTTGCTACGATGCCCGAAAATTCTGGAGCGATCAAGAGATTGAGAGGGACCCCGGGAGAGGGACCTCAGGGAGCTTCTAGGGAGGAGCCCCACCCATAGCGCACCAGTGCCTTAATCGGTCAAAGGGCCGGCCTTAAAAGCCGGAGATCCGGGTTCGAGCCCCGGCTGGTGCATCGGACCCCAAACGAAACCGGTGACCGGCTATGGCGAACAATCTCTTTGACCAACTGGACGAGATCTCAACTGGCGGTGAGCAGGAGCGTCCCCTCTGGGCCGCACGCGCCCCCTACCAGCCGCAGGCCGGCTACGACCTGATGCTGGTCCCGCGGGTGAAGGGCTGGCAGGAGGACGCCGACGCGATCGCGGCGCTGGAGCGGATCGAGGCCGAGCCCTGGGTCGAGAGCATCGACCGCGACGGCAGGCAGGTGCAGGCGCGCCTGTCCAGCGACTGGATCGAGGTGACCGGCGCTGCCCTCACCTCCGGCGAGGCGCCACCGCACACCGACCTCGCCGCCGGGCGCCGCTTCGCGCTCAACTTTTGGGACGCCAACTCGACCAAGGCCCTGCACATCGGCCACCTGCGCAACCTGGCGCTCGGCAACGCGCTCGGCTCGGCGCTTAACGAGGCCGGGGGCAAGGTCGAGCGGCGCAGCATCATCTGCGACGTCGGCCGCAGCATGGGCGAGGCGATGGCCGGTGTGGTCAAGAGCGGTCGCCACACGCAGTCCTCGCTCGAGGGCGGCGAGAAGAGCGATCACTTCGTCGGCGCCTGCTACGCCGAGTACGTCAAGTCCGGCCCCTCGCTGAGCGGCCGCGACGACAACCCGGCCAGCTCGCTGACCCGGGAGCTCGACGTCCACCACGACAGCGCCGACGAGCTGCTCCAGCGCGTCCTCGACGGCGACCAGGACGCGATCGAGCTCTGGTCGAAGACGCGTGCCTGGGTGATCTCGGGCCAGCGCAAGACCTTGGCCCGGCTCGGCATCTCCTTCGACCGCGTCTTCTTCGAGTCCGACTTCCTGCCCGAGGTGGCCGAACTGTCGAACCTCGGACTGGAGCACGGGATGCTGCAGCGCCGCCCCGACGGCGCGGTGATCTACCTGACCGACCGCGAGGAGCTCGAGGAAATGCCGCTGCTGCGCGCCGACGGCCTGCCGACCCAGCACATGCGGGCGCTCGCCTACTGGATGGCGGCGCCGGGCCTCGAGGGCACGACCTCGATCCAGGTCTGCGGCCTGGAGTGGGTCGCCCACGTCACCTGCCGGCGCCAGCTGATGGACGAGATGATGGAGAAGGGGGCCGGCGCGGACGTCAACCATCCCGCCCACGACGTCTTCCACGGGATGGTCTCCAAACAGAGCGAGTCGGTCTCCTCGAGCAAGCGCAACGCCCTGCTGATCGACGAGCTGGCCGAGTGGATCGACGCGGCGATGGAGCTCGGGGAGGAGCGCGTGGGGGTGCGCGAACGACACCCGGCGGCGGAGGCGATCGTGCCGCAGGTGGCGCTCGGCTACTTCCTCATGCACACCAACACCAAACCGCTTGATTTCGAACCGGAGAAGCTGCTGCGCCCAGAGCAGAGCCTCGGCTGGGACCTCGCTCGAGCCCGCGCCCACAACGGCAACGGCTCCGGCCGCGCGAGCGCCGAGCCGGCGCAGGACCCCGACTTCCGCTTCGCCGTCGTGCAGTCGGAGATGTACCGGCGCCACCTGCAACAGGCGGTCGAGCGCCTAGACGTCAGCCCGCTGGCGAAATACGTCGCCCACCTCTCGCGCTGGTACGTCGAGGAGGACCGCGAGCCGCACGTGCAGGAGGCGATCCAGGCGGCGCTCGCGCAGGGCGCGCGCGGCCTCGGGCTGGAGGCGGTCCGATGACGTTCCGCTGTGCCTTTCCCCCCATATACCCGGCAAAAGCCCACCGGAAGGGGGCGCCATGAGGACGCTCCTGGTCGACAACCACGACTCCTACACCTACAACGTCTTTCACCTGCTGGCCGGCGTCTCGGGTGAGGAGCCGATCGTGGTCGACAACGACGCCGTCTCCTGGCGGGCGCTGGAGCGCTGGGACTTCGACGCGATCGTGCTCTCGCCCGGCCCAGGCACGCCGGGTCGCTGGCACGACTTCTGCGTTTGCGACGACATCCTCCGCTTCAGCGAGATCCCGGTGCTGGGCATCTGCCTCGGCCACCAGGGCCTGGGCAAAATGCTCGATGGCCAGGTGAGCAGCGCGCCGGAGGCGATGCACGGCCGCCTCAGCAAGATCTTCCACGAAGGCGACGGGCTCTTCGCCGGCATCCCCCAGGGCTTTCCGGTCGTCCGCTACCACTCGCTGGCGATCACCGGCATGGGCCCCGACGGCAACGTCTGCGCCTGGGCCGACGACGGCGTGGTGATGGGGATCGAACACCGCAAACGGCCGATGTGGGGCGTGCAGTTCCACCCCGAGTCGATTGCCACCGACCACGGCGCCAGGCTGGTCGAGAACTTCTTCGAGCTCGCCCGCGAGCGCAAAGGGACGCCGGTGCGGGCGACCAAGCGGCCGGCCGGCGCGCGTCCGCGCAACGCCCCTGCGACGAGCAAGCCATCGAGCTCCGATGCCCGGCTGCTGCTGCGCTCGATCGCCGGCGAGGCCCCGACCGAGGCGCTCTTCGAACGGCTCTTCGCCGCCGAGGAGCACGCCTTCTGGCTTGACAGCGCCGATGCCCCGACCAGGCTGGCGCAGAGTTCCTACCTCGGCACCAGCGCGGGCCGCGATCGCTGCGTGCTCACATACGACGTCGAGGAGGGGGCCGTGCGGGCCGATCGCGACGGGAGCACGGCGATCGAGCCCGGCTCGATCTTCGACGTGCTCGACCGCGAGGTCGCCCGACGGGCGATCGAGCGACCGGGCGAGCCGACGCCGAACCTGCTCGGCGGCTTCGTCGGCTACCTCGGCTATGAGCTCAAGGCCGACTGCGGCGCAACCAACGCGCACAGCTCCGACGTCCCCGACGCGGTGATGATGCTGGCCAACCGGGTCGTCGCCGTCGACCACGCCCACAGCCGTACGGACGTGCTGGCGGTCTGCGCCGACGATGACGAGGTGGAGGAAGCGACCGCCTGGCTGGATGAGGCCGAGGCCGCTGCCCGCGACCTGATCGCCCACCCACCGGCGTCGCCCAGCGCCGCCGATCCCGCCTTCGGCGAGCCGAGCGATACCCACGTGCGCTTCGACTGCGGCCGCGGTCGCCGCCAGTACCTCGCCGACATCGACCGCGCGCAGGCCGAAATGGCCGCCGGCGAGTCGTATGAGGTCTGCCTCACCGACCAGATCTCCACCGCTGCCGAACCCGACCCGTTCGATCTCTACCGCAACCTGCGCCGCCGCAACCCGGCCCCCTTTGCCGCCTTCCTCAAGCTCGGCGACGTCGCCGTGGTCAGCTCCTCGCCGGAGCGCTTCCTCTCGGTCGACCGCGAGCGCCGGGTCGAGGCCCGCCCGATCAAGGGGACAACGAAGCGTTCCGCCGACGCCGCCGAGGACGCGGCGCTGAAAGCCGAGCTGACCAGCGACGAAAAGACCTACGCCGAGCACCTGATGATCGTCGACCTGCTGCGCAACGACCTCGGCATCGTCTGCGAGGTCGGCAGCGTCACCGTGCCGGAGCTGATGGTGGTCGAGGATTACGCCACCGTCCACCAGCTGATCTCCACGGTCGAGGGCCGGCTGCCGGCCGAGCGCAGCGCCGTCGAATGCGCCCGCGCCTGCTTCCCCGGCGGCTCGATGACCGGGGCGCCGAAGCTGCGCACGATGGAGATCATCGACGACATCGAGGCCGAGGCGCGGGGCGTCTACTCGGGCGCGATCGGTTACTTCGGCCTCGATGGCGTGATGGACTTGAGCATCGTCATCCGCACCGTCGTCCTGCGCGAGGGGCGGACGACGATCGGCGCCGGCGGCGCGATCGTGATGCAGTCCGACCCGCAGGACGAGTTCGACGAGATCCTGCTCAAGGCGAGGGCGCCGATGGCGGCGATCGCCCGCACCGTCACCGGCAGCGACTCCGCTGATGCCTGGAGCATCGAGCTCGAGCCGGCGCGAACGAGGGTCCGGGCCGCCTGATGGAAACAAACGCCGATCCGCCGCTGACTTCCTCTTTTGTCGCGGATAGCGCGAAGAAACAGGAAGTCAGCGAGGGGGGCTGTCGGGTGCGCGAGGCGACCGAGGCCGATGTGGCGGCTGTCGCGGCGGCGATTGGGGAGCTGCTGGTCGAGCTCAGCGGCGGCGGGCCGGCGAGAGGTGAACTTGAAGTGGCTACCACCGAACTGGTCAGGGACAGGGGGATGGGTGCCCTGCTGGTGGCGGAGGCAGGGGGCGAGGACGGCATCGTGGGGGTCCTCGCCGCCAGCTGGCAGCACGCGATCCACGTGCCGGGGCGCTACGGCACGATCCAGGACCTCTGGGTGCACCCCGAGTGGCGCGGCAGAGCGGTCGGCCACGACCTGGTCGAGGCATTCTGCGGGCTGGCTCGCGAAGAAGGTGCCAAGCGGATTGAAGTTGGGCTGCCGCGAGAGGACTTCGAGCGCATCGACGCGACCACCGCCTTCTATCGCGCCAACGGCTTTGAGCACCTCGGCCCCCGCATGCGGAGGAAGCTTTGAACGCCGGGCGAGGACAATGGTCGTGAGTGAGCTGCTGCTGGTCGAGCAGCGCGCCGTCGCTGCGGGCGAGGACGACGGCGCCCACTGGATCCTCGAAGGCGGGCGGATCCTGCCCGGTGTCGACGACAACCGCCGCATGGAGGAGTTGCGCCGCGGCCTGCTGCGCCACGCGGGCGTTCGCACCGCGGTCGCCGACGCCCACAGCGAGGACGTCGAGCAGACCCTCAGCCTCCTGCACGAGCCCGGCTACCTCAAGGCACTGGCCGAAGTTTCCTCCGAGCCGGTGGTGATCCCGGAGCTGACCCCGCCGGGGCTGCCCCCCGATATTCCCGTTAGTGCGGGCCTGGTCGAGGCGGCCCGCGAGGGCGTGCGCACGGCGATGACCGCGGCCGGGCGGCTCGCCGAAGGCACTCGCTTCACCTACGCGCTCTGCCGCCCGCCCGGCCACCATGCCGGCCCGGCCTGGTTTGCCGGCTACTGCTACCTCAATACCGCCGCCGCGGCAGTGCAGGTGCTGCGCCACGCCGGCGTCAGCCCGGTCGGAATCCTCGACCTCGATCTGCACTACCCCAACGGCACGGCGGCGATCGTGGCGAGGATGGGCGACGCGAGCCTGCACTCGCTGCACGCCGCACCGGTCACCAACGTCGCCGACGGCACCGTCGAGCCGGCCAGTGATCGCGAGGTCGCGGTCGAGTTCCCGGGAGTGCCCGACAGCGACGACTACCTCAGCATGGTCGCGCAGTCGCTGGACGAGCTCGCCGCCGATTCCGAGGCCCTTGTCGTCTCGCTCGGCTACGACATCGTCGCCGGCGACCCGCACGGCTCATGGCGGTTCGAGCCGGCGATCTTCACCGCGATCGGCGCCCTGCTCGCCGCCTGCGGCAGGCCCGTCTGCGTGGTCCAGGAGGGCGGCTATGCCCTCGACTCCCTGGCCGAGTGCAGCGAGGCTTTCGCGACGGGACTGCTGGGCGAAGCGCCGGAGGCTTCCGCTGTGCCTTACGCGGTCCATGGCCGCCTAAGGCACAGCGGAACGGTTGGGGTGCCGGGAGGAGCGGGGGATGAGTGAGAACGGGCTGACCGAGTTTCGCGCCCGGCTTGATCCGATTGATGAGGAGATCGCGCGGCTGCTCGGCGAGCGCTTCGGTATTTGCCGCGAAGTTGCCGCCTACAAGAGCGAGCACGGGATCCCGATGATGCAGCCCGAGCGGGTCGCCGAGGTGCGCGCCCGCTACCTCGCCCGCGGCGCTGCCGTCAACCTGCCCGAGGACTTCACGGCGGCGCTCTTTGAGCTCTTGATCGGCGCCACCTGCAAGCTCGAGGACGAGTTGATGGAGGGGGCTGCAAGCGAGGGGCAGGAGCAATGAGCGCCGAACTGCCGCCCGGGCCTTCGCTCTCGACCGAGGAGCAGTCGGCGCGCTGGTCGAGCGAGCCGCTGCCCTTCCTCGAGGAGTGCCGCGAGCGCTACGGCGACACCTTCACCCTGCGCCTGCGCCACCTCGGCACCTGGGTCGTCCTCTCCGACCCCGAGGACGTCAAACGAGTCTTCTCGACCGACACCGGCAACCTCGGCGTGGGCGTGCCCAACCTGGCACTGCGGCCGGTCCTCGGCGCCCACTCGGTGATGCTCAGCGAGGAGCCCGAGCACATGGCCCGCCGCAAGCTGATGCTGCCGCGCTTCCACGGCGAGCGGATGCGCGAGGACGCCGAGATGATGACCGAGCTGGCGCGGCGCCAAGTGCGGGCCTGGCCGGTCGGCGAGCCGTTCGCGCTCTGGCCGCGGATGCAGGCGCTGACCCAGGAGGTCGTGATGCGAGCTGTCTTCGGCGACGACGAGGGCCGGCTGGATCGGCTGCGGGACCTGCTCACCGACCTGACCATGGCGGTCAACGACGAAGAGCGTCTGCGTGAGCTCGCCGAGCGCGGCCCGGCTTGGCTCGAAGAGAGTCCCGGCTGGCGCAAGGCGATGGCGCCGGTTGAAGAGGAGGTGCTGGCAGAGGTCGCGCGCCGCCGCGCCGAAGGGGAGGACGGGCGCCGCGACGCCGTCTCGATCCTGATCGAGGCCCGCAACGAGGACGGCTCACCGCTCAGCGAGAAAGAGCTGCGCGACGAACTGTTGACCCTGCTCACCGACGGCCCGACCTCGAGCTCGCTGGCCTGGGTCTTCGAGCGCCTCCTGCGCCACCCCGCGAAGCTCGAGCGCCTGCAGTCCGAACTTCTCGCCGGCGAGGGCGAGGCCTACCTCGACGCGGTGATCAAGGAGACCCTGCGACTGCGCCCGCCGGTCTCAGTCGTCGTCCGCCGCCTGCTCCAGCCGGCGACGCTGGGCGGCTATGACCTCCCCGCCGAGACGCTGATCGCGCCCTGCGTCTACCTGATCCACCACCGCTCCGACGTCTATGAGAACCCCGGCGAGTTCATACCCGAGCGCTTCCTCAGCCAGCGCGCCGCGGTGCCGACCTGGATCCCCTTCGGCGGCGGCGCCCGCCGCTGCCTTGCCGCCAGCTACGCCGAACAGGAGATGAAGCGGGTGCTGCGCACCGTGCTTGAGGAGGTCGAGCTGGAGCCGGTCGAATCCCGGGGCGAGCGGGTGACGCGGGGTGCGATCGCCTTCAGTCCCGCCCAGCACGGACTAGTCGTCGCCCGCCCAATCGCACCCGTTTCCTCC